>ERZ1026776.70-NODE-70-length-72340-cov-44.375002_pt1 | contig 72340 bp, 54 predicted proteins | sample MGYA00380125_ERZ1026776 | MGnify/ENA primary metagenome ERZ1026776 (study PRJEB33269, sample SAMEA4719761) | human gut metagenome | biome: human-associated habitat; feature: organic feature; material: feces | place: Cameroon | collected 2013-10 ...
TTGCTTGAATGTTATGCCGAGCCGCAGCTTATTTTATCCAAAAATAATGCAAGGCGAGCGCAGAACATCAAGCTTGCTTGAATGTTATGCCGAGCCGCAGCTTATTTTATCCAAAAAGAATGGTGAGGCTTGTCATTGGCATTGCCTCACCTTGCAAAAGTCAGAATGTGGCTGAGGCTATACGCTCAGTAGAGAAGGCTGCGTTCATGGTGTAAAAATGTATCGCTGGCACCCCGGCAGCTTTCAGTTCACGCACCTGCTGTATGCCCCACTCCACGCCAAGTTCCTTTACATCGGCATTGCTGCGGCACTTTTCAAATTCCCTGGCCAATTCTTGCGGAAAGTCTATATGAAACGTTTTGGGCAACATGGTGCAATGGTTGAGCGTGGTGAGCGGTTTCAGTCCCGGCACTACCGGCACATCAATCCCCTCCCTGCGCAAGCGCTCTACAAAAGCAAAATACTTGCTGTTGTCAAAGAACATTTGCGTCACAATTTGTTTGGCCCCAGCCTTGACTTTTGCCTTCAGGTGTTCTATATCGGTGTCGAGGTTCATGGCCTCGTCATGCTTTTCAGGATAACCGGCCACGCCATACACAAAGGGGGTCTCCAATGGGTTAGTAACCACGCCACCGAGCAATTTTCCCTCATTAAAGTCGTTCACCTGACGGCAGAGTTCTATGGCATGGGCATGACCGCCGGGGGTTGGTATAAAGCGGTTCTCGTCCTTTGCCCTGTCGCCACGCAGCAACAGCAGTTCTGTTATACCCAGGTACGAAAGGTCTATCAACTCGCTCTCAATTTCGGCTGCTGAAAATCCACTGCATATAATATGCGGCACCGTATGCACATGATAGCGTTCCTTAATGGCGGCAGCAATGGCCACCGTTCCCGGACGGTTGCGCACGCTCAACTTTTGATATGCGCCATTGGGCATCTCGCTGTAAATTGTCTCCGCACGGTGGGTGGTTATGTTAATACATACGGGGTTAAACTGCATCAATTTGTCTATGGTGCAATATATGCTTTCCATACCCTTGCCGCGCAATGGGGGCAATACTTCAAATGAGAATGCTGTATGTTGCTTGTTACCTGTCGTCATGTTTTGTGTTGTTTCTTACTTTATTTTGATTTCATCGCCCACGCGGAAGTGGTAATTGCGCCCTATGGGGTTCATCTTACAGAGCGAGCTCAGTCTGATGCCATATCGTTGCGCTATTGAGTACAAACTTTCGCCGGCCTCCATCACATGGTAGCGGCGCTTCATGGTGGGATCGGCCTTTTTGCGCTTTTTGCCAAGATATACCACATCGCCTTGCTTCAAGCTGTAACTTCGGTCTACATCGTTGTATGCACGCAACTTGCTTTCCTTCACCTTGAGCATTCTGCCTATCGAGGCATAAGTGTCGCCAGCCCGGGCTATAATGTAATACTGACTGTTGCACCGCCTTATCTCGCGTCCCTTGACGCGTCCCTGCATCTTTTGCTCTTCCTTGTGCTCATGCCGCCACTCGCGACTTTCACGACGCGACATGTCATAACTGTCAAGGCGATATTTTTCAATCACATTTATCAGCGCCTGAGCATAGGTGGGACTTGTGGCATATCCTGCCCGTTTCAAGCCATGGGCCCAGGCACTATAATCGCTGATATTGAGGTCGAAGAGCGAAGCATAGCGGCGGTTGTTACGCAAAAATTTTGAGTGGTCCTCAAAACTCTCGTTTGCCGAATGGTACACTCTGAACTTGTCGTCGGGGCGGTCATCAGCCATCACCATGTAGGGACCGTTCCACGAGCCGCCCACCTTGATGCCGAAGTGGTTGTTTCCCTCCTTGGCCAAACGGCTGGTACCGGCGGCACTCTCGAGCAGCCCTTGTGCCAAGGTGATGCTGGCCGGCACGCCATACCTTTGCATCTGGTCAACGGCCATGGCCGAATAACGGTTGATGTACCGCTCATAGAGCGTTGATTGTGCTTGCATGCAAACACTCACCAACGCACCAACTATCAGGAGTAAACATTTACGTATCGTCATCTTTCTATTAAAGCATACTATTGGTAGATGGCAAAATTACGCATAATTTTGGCTTTATGGCTATTTTGTGCAATAAATTGCGGCATAGCGCTCTGCATGAGATGCACAGATTCAAGATAGAAGTGCAATCATAGCCACCTTTTCTTACCCTCTCCGCGACGTACCGAAGATGAGGGAGGCAGCCATGATTGCACTTCTATCTTGAACCTATGTTTTTACCCGCAACTTAAGCAGAGCTATTTTTCTCCACTTTGTGTAGCACATATATCCGCATAGTAATCAGAAGAATCATTTAATTGAATTCTCATGCGGCGTTGCTTTCCGCTTTCATTTTTTGATAACGATAAAATCAACTTATTTTGTGCACATCGGACTTTTATCCATTCAAACTGAAGCGTGCTTCCATCATTATTAGAAACAATCAGTTCCTTCTTGTTGTCTAAATCTATGATTTTACTTACATGAAGAGTTTTTGTAGCTTGAACAGAAATAGTATCAGCTTGCTCGTTGCAATCGTATTTTTTGAAAATAGGATTCGTAGGACCACATTTCAAATCAGGAATATCTTCACTACTACATGAGACACCCACACAAAGCATACAAAATGAAAATATGAGAAATAAAATCTGCTTCATCACAATCAATATATATAGTAAAACATTATAAGATTATCTGTAAATTTATATATAGATGTAGATCCATTACCTCCCCAATCTATATATTCCTTTCTTACGACGCAAAAGTACTCTATTATCTTTGTCAAGTCCATACCCATATATAGGTATTTTCCTATAATAGCAATCAAGCAGCAACTGCTTTCCCCGCTTTGATTAAATTCAAAACTTATTGTGCTACATAAATATGCTAAATAACTGGACGTTGCTCGCATCTTCTACTTATAAAAAATACGCCTCTGGCTCAGACTTCGAAAGGCAAAAAGTCTGAGCCAGGGGCGTATATTCTATTTACTAATATTGTCCGGTGAAATGTAATCATGCGAACAGTAATAATTTATAAAAGGAGCCAAGACGAAAAAGTTGCACTTGGGACCTTTTACCATTCTACAACAACTTACACACCGAGTATCTTACATCTTACACTAACACGTTGCAACTAATTGGCTATCAACACTTTAATTAGTGTAAGATACTACCATTTCCACCTACACGGAACCTACACAACCTGCACGCTGCCACACGGCACAAGCACGGGAGGACGGTATCACAGCATAGGGGAGCAGAAAAGTCTGTTGCTCCGACTGATTTTCCTACGTCCCAGTGGTGTACAATCCACCGCATACGACAAAACCGACTGCGCGACGGGGGGGGATGTGTAAGATGTATGCAGGGGCGTGTAAGATACTTTGAACTTATCCTACACTCTTGAAACATCTGTATATCAACTTGTTACGCACAAAAAGTGTAAGATGGCAGTAAAAACACACGCATTCATTTACAAGTAGGCTGACGGGGAGGGAGCAAATATTCGGGTACAAGTTGCCCACCTCTTTTGATGGGTGCAATGCCTCAGCGAGACCGCTGCAACGCTTTTATACTAAACCAATTTGTGTTGGTGATTATTGCTTCTATATAACAAAGTTCAAATATCATCTTTGCTATTATCTCAACTTGTTTGCCATTCTGGCAAAGGGAACTGTCCGGCAAAACGTATACGATCGGACTCAAGCACCAAACGCTAACACTAATGGGGGCGACGCGTCCCGCGTCGGAATTTTAGGCTAAGGCTCACAGACAGGCGTGTAATTAGTGCTGCCGACGAACCATTATTTAGTGTAAGAACATTGCATTTTTCCCGACGCGAGACGCGTCGCCCCCATTAGTGCTTGCGTTTGCTGGTAGCGTTTAGTGGTTTACAGTAAATGGTGATGTAACGCCAAACTTAATTCTGTACCACCGTGATGGGAGTGCTGACGCCATTCGACTTGAGCGTGAGCGTCACGCTTCTATATAACAAAGTTCAAATATCATCTTCGTTATATAGAAGCAATAACAAAAAGTACGCCCCTGGCTCAGACTCCAAAAGGCAAAAAGTCTAAGCCAGGGGCGTATATTCTATATGCTAATAATGTTGATTAGTGAACCTCAATGGCGCGAGCCACCTTAGTTTCACTTTCTGCCACCTTAGGCAATTCTATGTTCAACACACCATGCTTTACCTCAGCAGCAATCTTTGTTTTGTCAACATCGTCAGGCAATACAAGTGCTTGCTCGTATTTGGTGTAGGCAAATTCGCGACGCAAATACTTCTTGCCTTTCTTCTCTTCTTCTTCATTCTTCTTTTCCATGTTGATAACCAAGTCACCATTTTCGTCAAGATGAATGTTGAAGTCGTCCTTCGTCATGCCAGGAGCAGCCACCTCTACGGTATAGCTCTTGTCGTCTTCAGCTACATTGAACGAAGGCGCCGTGGCATTAACGCGTGGCATATAATTGTCGTCAAAGAAATTACCAAATACATTAGGAAGCCAATCTTGTGAATAACGTGTCATAATTGTATGTGTTTTATTTGTTGTTTTAATGTTTAATGTTTCTTGTCCGCCCCAGGCCTTTCGGCCTTTCGGCGAACGCCCTACTATTTGCAACTGCCGTGCCAATGCCCATATACGTTTGTAATCTGCCAAAATGACCTTTCTTATGCCATATTGTCGTCACAACATGAGGGACAAGCGACAAAACGTCAAAAAAAATGTGCGCAAGTACTTTGCACATTCGCTTACTTGCCGTATTTTTGCAGTGTGAAGACAAAGGGGTGCTGTTATGCCCTTACGGCAACGGCTGAGATTATACCCTTACGACCTGACGCAGTTAATGCTGCCGTAGGCATTGTGTGACCCATTTCTGCCCTTTTTACATCAAGCGCTGGCAGAACGCCGTTTCATTACACACCCTCCTCTGCACTTCGCATAACCACATTAAAAATACATTCAGCTTATGCAAGTATTTGTAAACAACAAGGAGGTGGATACACAAGCTACCACACTTTCTACACTCATTGAGCAACTCGGCATGCCCGCACAAGGCGTGGCCGCTGCCGTTGACAACAAAATGGTGCCACGCACACAATGGGCTGATTTTCCACTCACAGCCGGTGCTAAAATCACCATTATCAAGGCTGCTTGTGGCGGATAAACACGCATCTGCCGGCAAACTTATACCCCGCAGTTGTTGGGATATCGTAACACATCACATTCCCCCTATTTTTATAACACACAACCTGTTGGAGATTTTCTTGGTTAACAGGTTGACTGGTTAACAAGTAAAACTACTTATGTTAAAGTCTGAATGGTAAGAAGCTTAAATAATACTTGGCTAACTTACCTGTTAACTTGTCAACTTGTCAACTCAACTATTTCCGCCAACACATAACATACATCATGCTTAAAATATCAAACCGCGAGTTCAACTCGCGTCTTTTCCTCGGAACGGGCAAGTTCCGCAGCAACACCGAAATGCAAAAGGCCATTGCCGCCTCGGGCACCGAAATGGTTACCGTGGCCATGAAGCGTATCGAACTGAACGATGACAACGATGACATGTTGTCACACATCAAAAGCGACAGCATACAGCTCCTGCCTAACACCAGCGGCGTGCGCAACGCCGAGGAGGCTGTGTTCGCAGCACAAATGGCGCGTGAAGCATTCGGCACAAACTGGCTGAAACTCGAAATTCACCCCGACCCACGTTATTTGCTGCCCGATAGCACCGAAACGCTCAAAGCCACCGAGGAACTTGTAAAGATGGGATTTGTTGTACTGCCCTACTGCCAGGCCGACCCCACCCTGTGCAAGCACCTTGAGGAGGCCGGTGCCGCAGCCGTCATGCCACTTGGCGCCCCTATCGGCACCAACCGCGGACTGCAAACGCGCGACTTCCTGCGCATCATCATCGAACAAGCCAACGTGCCCGTGGTGGTAGACGCCGGCATTGGCGCACCGAGCCACGCTGCCGAGGCTATGGAGATGGGAGCTTCGGCCTGCTTGGTCAACACAGCCATAGCGGTTGCTGGCAACCCCACACAAATGGCACTGGCTTTCAAACAGGCTGTCGAGGCCGGACGCCAGGCTTTCGAAGCCGGACTGGCCGCACAGGTTCATAGCTTCGAAGCCGAAGCAAGCTCTCCCCTCACCTCTTTTCTCAACTAAAGTTCACGTTCAATGTTTTCTGACGAACTACTAAAATATTCATGGGACGACACAACTGCCGCCATCGCTGCCAAAACAGAACAAGACGTGCTGCGCGCCCTGCAAAAGGAGCATTGCAACGTCGACGACTTCATGGCGCTCATATCGCCCGCAGCCGAACCATATCTTGAACAAATGGCGCGCCTGTCACGCCGTTACACCGAGGAGCGCTTTGGGCGCACGGTGTCTATGTTCATTCCGCTTTACCTGACCAACTCGTGCACCAATTCGTGCGTCTATTGCGGATTTCACGTGGCTAACAAAATGAAGCGCACCATTCTTACCCCCGAAGAGATGGTGAAAGAGTATGAGGCTATCAAACAACTTGGCCCGTTCGAAAACCTGCTTATCGTAACAGGCGAAAATCCTGCTTTGGCCGGCACGCCTTATCTGGCCAAGGCGCTCGACTTGGCAAAGCCCTACTTCTCAAATCTTAAAATTGAGGTAATGCCGCTCAGTGCCGAGGACTACAAGGAATTGACCCACCACGGCATGAATGGCGTGATATGCTTTCAGGAGACCTACCACCGCGAGAACTACAAACTTTACCACCCACGTGGCATGAAGTCGAAGTTTGAATGGCGCGTCAACGGTTTCGACCGCATGGGCCAGGCCGGCGTACACTCTATTGGCATGGGCGTACTGATAGGTCTTGAAAAGGAATGGCGCACCGACCTCACCATGATGGCACGCCATCTGCGCTACTTGCAACGCCACTATTGGCGCACAAAATACAGCGTAAACTTTCCACGTATGTGTCCGGCCGAAAATGGCGGGTTCCAACCCAACTGTGTCATGACCGACAAAGAGTTGGCACAACTCACCTTTGCCATGCGTATATTCGACCACGATGTCGACATTTCATACAGCACACGCGAGAGTCCCGACTTCCGCAACCACATGGCCACCCTCGGCGTGACCACCATGTCGGCCGGCAGCCAGACTGAACCTGGCGGCTATGCCACACACAAGGACGCGCTCGAACAGTTTGAGGTGACCGATCCGCGCAGCGTGCCCGAAGTAACCGGGGCGCTTAAACAAATGGGGGTAGAACCCGTATGGAAGGATTGGGACGAGAGTTTCGACCGCACATTCAAAATTAAAGCCTGAGCACCATGCGCTACGAACGACAACTCATGTTGCCCGAAATAGGGCCCGAAGGACAAGCTAAAATCAAACAAGCACGCGTGCTGCTTGTTGGCGTTGGCGGACTCGGTTCGCCCATAGCTCTCTACCTTACGGGGGCAGGCGTTGGCACATTAGGCTTGATGGACGACGATGTGGTAAGCACCAGCAACCTGCACCGCCAAGTGTTGTATGCCGAGGAGCAGCTTGACCAGCCCAAAATTGACGAAGCTGTCAAACGCCTGCACAGCCTCAACTCCGAGGTCTGCCTCAAACCCTACCCTTTCCGCCTGACGAGCGACAATGCCGCCAGCATCATCAGCCAATACGACATGGTCATTGACGGTTGCGACAATTTTGCCACACGCTACATCATCGACGATGCCTGCCGCGCTGCCGGCATACCCTACCTTTATGGTGCCGTGTGCGGATTTGAGGGCCAGGCTGCCATATTCAATGTTGGCGGCAGCAATGCGCGTCACTACCGCGACCTCTACCCTGACGAGCATATTCCGCACCCGGGCAAACAAGTGGTTGGCATGACGCCCGCCGTTGTAGGCAGCGTGTTGGCCGAGCAGGCGCTGCAACTGATATGTGGCTATGGCGAGCCACTCGTCAACAAACTTTGGAGCATCGACCTGCGTACCATGCAGTCATTTGTAATTGACCTATAAAACGTGACCATGCCAACACAGGCTTGTCATATTTCACAATTTGCCCCAACATACCACACTTGTAGTACGTTGGGGCAAAACGTATGATTTATACCCATAAAAAGCAAAAGACCCGCCCTGGTTCGCTGTTCAAATGGGAAGCGTGGCGGATTCTGTTGTTGCAAACATACGAGCAATCATTGAGAATACAGACTTTTCAGCAAGGGGAACGACACAAAAGTGGATTTCTTTGACATATTCGTATTTGATAATGTTCTCAAGTTTCGGATTAGCAAGGGCGGGCTGAAGGCCCAATGTAATCCATAGCCCAGGGCAACGCCCTGGGTTGAATTGAGCAAGGAAGTGACGCCCTGTAAGGGCAGAAGTAAAGCCACTTCATCATACTTTTGCCCTTACAGGGCGTAACGTTTCTTCTTGCGGACGACCCAGGGCGTTGCCCCGGGCTATGGATTACATTGGGCTTTCAGCCCGCACTTGCTAAATCCGAAAGTTGAGTAATGTTAAATCAGGCCTTAAAATCATACTTTACCAGCCAAACAAAATGGGTTTCAAGGTAAAAGTATTACCAACATTACTAAGCACCTTCGCATTTCTGCGAAGGTGCTTTATTACTATATCATGCCAATGCGTGATATTATTTCACAATCTCTTTTTTAACCCTGCCGTTATTGTACTTCACGAGGTTGATGCCCTTAACAGGTGCAGTCAATCTTTGGCCATTTACAGCATAACGAGCGTTCTCTTGAACTTCGGGCTCTGCTACTATGTTACGAATATTAGTGGCATCGAACTCTACGATATTATCAAAATACCCCCATTTTGAATACCAATATGCATCGTATGTTCCCTTGGGGACATAAAGTATGCAATTCTCTGAGTCGCAACCATTAAATGCATTCGCACTTATACTTGGAACAGTTTCTGCATATACGTAAATAGATCTTAAGCCAGTGCAATCAGAAAAGGCACTTTCTCCAATACTTGTCACGCGTAATGGAATATTTACACTTGTCAAAGAAGTGCAGCCCGAAAAGGCAAATTCTTCAATACTTGTCACGCTTGACGGAATTTTTACACTTGTCAAAGAACTGCAGCCCGAAAAGGCAAACTCTCCAATCTCTGTCACGTTTGACGGAATTTTTACACTTATCAAAGAACTGCAATTTCCAAAGGTACCATATTCAATCACTGTCACGCTTGATGGAATATTTACACTTGTCAAAGAACTGCAATCACAAAAGGCCCACCTTTCAATACTCGTCACGCTTGATGGAATATTTACACTTGTCAAAGAACTGCAATTCTCAAAGGCACCCTCTCCAATTTCAGTCACGCCTGATGAGATATTTACACTTGTCAAAGAACTGCAGTCCAAAAAGGCATTCCCTCCAATCTCTGTCACGCTTGATGGAATATTTACATTTATCAAAGAACTGCAACCCAAAAAGGTGCTCTCTCCAATACTTTTCACACTTGATGGAATATTTACATTTATCAAAGAACTGCAATTCTCAAAGGCAGCACCTCCAATCTTTGTCACGCTTGATGGAATTTTTACACTTGTCAAAGAACTGCAGCCCGAAAAGGCACCCCATCCAATCTCTGTCACGCTTGATGGAATAATTACACTTGTCAATGAACTGCACTGAAAGGCATGCTCTCCAATCTCTGTCACGCTTGATGGAATATTTATACTTGTCAAAGAACTGCAACCGTAGAATGAACTACCTCCAATCACTGTCACGCGTGATGGAATATCTACACTTGTCAAAGAGCTGCAACCGTAAAAGACACCACTTTTAATTTCTGTTACGCGCAATGGAATATTTACACTTGTCAAAGAATTGCAATTGTAGAAAGCCCACCCTCCAATCTCTATCACGCTTGATGGAATATTTATACTTGTCAAAGAACTGCAACCCTGAAAGGCGTACCCTCCAATCTCTTTCACACTTGATGAAATATTTACACTTGTCAAAGAACTGCAGCCCTTAAAGGCACTACCTCCAATCGTTGTCACGCTTGATGGAATATCTACACTTGTCAAAGAGCTGCAATTCCCAAAAGCCAGTTCTCCAATCCCTGTCACGCCTGATGAAATAGTTACACTTGCCAAAGAAGTGCAATAATTAAAGGTACCACTTTCAATCTTTGTCACACTTGATGGAATATTTACACTTGTCAAAGAACTGCAGTCTTTAAAGGCATCTTTTCCAATTTCTGTCACGCTTGATGGAATATTTACACTTGTCAAAGAACTGCATTTGTAGAAGGCATACATTCCAATACTTGTCACGCTTGATGGAATATTTACACTTGTCAAAGAACTGCAATTCTCAAAGGCATCTTCTCCAATCTCTGTCACACTTGATGAAATATTTACATTTATCAAAGAACTGCAGCCCCAAAAGGCATACTTTTCAATTTCAGTCACGCTTGATGGAATAATTACACTTGTCAATGAACTGCAACCACAAAAGGCATACTTTCCAATTATATCATTGCTGGTATAGCAACTGTAATAATAATTATCACCTCCTGCTACAAATCTTGCTTCTGACAAGTCTAATACAGAGAGAATACCAGAAGTGCGATATCCTTCTACGTCACAACCTGCCATCTCACGTATAAAGCGCAAATCGGTACCATTTATCTCACCGATTATTTTTAGGTTCGTAACAAGATTCTTCTCGCTACTCGCAATCTTGTTAGGCAATGTACCAGCCTCAGTTAGTTTGAGGGTGATTTGTTTGGTAAGCAAGTATTCATTTGCGGCATAGCTCGCAAAACAATTTAGCAACAAGAACATGAGTACCATGAATTGTTTGTTGAATGTAAATTTCATAGCTTAATTGATGTTAGATTATAAATTGCAATATATTGTTTGCAAATATACTCAATATAACAAGCTATCCCAACAAAACACACATCTTTTTGCATTCACATCAACAAAAATCACCCAACAACGGCCTCAGCACCGAGGGCAAGTCATATTCGGCACGTGCCACGTCGAGTGCCACATACCCCATGGTGCGACGCAAATTCACCTCGATGCACGGGTGCGACATGATGCCTTTGTCCGTCTTTACCAACATCATGTCCACACCCAACGGACCCTCGTAGCGGGCGGCAAGATGTTGTGACAACACTGCGCTGCAGATTTCTTTCAAAATGTCCAAACCATCAAACTGCCGGGCGAGCACCCGTTCGAGCGCAGCTTGTGGAGCAAGGGTGTTGCCCGTATAGCCCCCGTCTCGGTGGTGTCGAACAACGAAAGACCGGCTTAAAACCAAACGGGTGCGGCCAGACCACGTTGCTTGTGGTTGGCCGCACCCGTTTGTGCGGAGATAGTGTTATAAGTAAGTGTTCTGAATGATGTTGAACACCCCTTTATTTGTTGCGTCCGTGGCAGTCCTTATATTTCTTGCCACTTCCGCATGGACACGGATCGTTGCGTCCGGGTTCCTTTTGCTTTACTATGGGTTGGTTGTGGTGCTCGCGTGTGTCGGCTGATGCGGCTGCAGCAGCTTCGGGATCGCCAGCCTCGTCGAGTGTCTCGTGCGATGTGGTGAGTCCTTGTTGCGGTGCACTCTCTTCGGGAGCGGCTTCCTGCACCTCCTGCGGAGCCTGTACGGGGATTTGTCCGCGCATGAGGGTGGCCACAGTCTCGTTGTTGATGCGGTTCACCATCTTGTCAAAGAGTTGAACGCTCTCAAGCTTGAACACGAGCAGGGGATCCTTTTGCTCGTATGAGGCATTCTGTACTGACTTTTTCAAATCGTCGAGTTCGCGCAGGTTCTCTTTCCAGGCATCATCAATGTTGTGCAGAACGATGGCCTTTTCAAAGTCCTTGACAACTTCCTTTGACTCTGTGTCGTAAGCCTTTTTGAGGTTGGTGCGAATGTTGTAAACCAGCTTGCCGTCGGTGATGGGCACGAGAATGTTTTCGTACACCTCGCCTTGGGTTTCGTACACCTGTTTGATAACGGGCATTGCCACTTCGGCCATACGGTCGGTCTTGCGCTTGAAGGCAGCCATGGCAGCTTCGAAGGCCTTTTCGTAGAGGTCGTCGCGGTTCATATTGTCAAAGTCGGCCTCGCTGAAGGGTACCTCCATGGCAAATATTTCGATAAAGCCCTCGCGGCAGCCCTCGTAATCATTCTTTTCGATGATGTTGATGACGCGGTCCCATATCATGTTGGCAATATCCATGCCCACACGTTCACCCATCAATGCGTGGCGGCGCTTTTCGTAGATAACGGTGCGCTGCTTGTTCATTACGTCATCGTACTCGAGCAAGCGCTTACGAATGCCGAAGTTGTTCTCTTCGACCTTGCGCTGTGCACGTTCGATGCTGTTGTTTATCATCTTGGCCTCAATCATCTCGCCGTCCTTAAAGCCGAGTTTGTCCATTACACGGGCAATTCGCTCAGAGGCGAACAGACGCATGAGGTTGTCTTCGAGTGAAACGAAGAATACTGAAGAACCCGGGTCGCCCTGACGACCGGCACGACCACGCAACTGGCGGTCGACGCGGCGGCTCTCATGACGTTCGGTACCAATAATGGCCAAACCGCCGGCGGCCTTCACCTCGTCGGTAAGTTTAATATCGGTACCACGTCCGGCCATGTTGGTGGCGATGGTTACGGCACCGAGCATGTGCTCCTCTTCAATCTTGTTGCCCTGCTCGTCGGTAAACACCACTTTGCCCATAGTGCTTTGTCCTGCCTTGGCCACGATGTCGGCCTCCTTTTGGTGAAGTTTGGCGTTGAGCACCTGATGGGGGATGCCACGGAGTTGGAGCATACGGCTGAGCAGTTCGCTCACGTCGACGTTGGTTGTACCAACCAGTACGGGACGTCCGGCCAGACGCATCTTTTCAATTTCCTCGATAACCGCCTTGTACTTTTCGCGCTTGGTCTTATAAACGCGGTCGTTCATGTCAATACGCGCGATAGGACGGTTGGTTGGAATTTCAACTACATCGAGTTTGTAGATGTTCCAAAATTCGCCAGCTTCGGTGCTTGCAGTACCGGTCATACCAGCCAACTTGTGGTACATACGGAAATAGTTCTGCAGTGTGATGGTGGCAAAAGTTTGTGTGGCGGCTTCAACCTTTACGTGCTCCTTTGCCTCAACAGCCTGGTGCAGGCCATCGCTCCAACGGCGGCCTTCCATGATACGGCCTGTTTGTTCGTCGACAATCTTAACCTGGCCGTCCATTACCACATATTCCTCGTTGATGCGGAACATGGTGTAGGCTTTGAGCAACTGCAATATGGTGTGTACGCGCTCGCTCTTGATGGCGTAATCTTGCAGCAGGGCGTCCTTTTTGTTTAAGCGTTCCTCGTCGCTCAATGTCTTGTCTGTCTCGAGCTGTGAAAGTTCGGTAGTGATGTCGGGCAGCACAAAGAGCTGGTCGTCATGCACCTGGTCGGCCAACCATTTGTTACCCTTGTCAGTAAGGTCGACACTGTGCATTTTCTCGTCCACAACAAAGTAAAGAGGTTCAACAGCCTCGGGCATACGGCGGTTGTTGTTCTCCATATAGATTTCCTCAGTCTTGAGCATACCGGCTTTGATACCAGTTTCAGAGAGGAACTTGATGAGCGGATTGTTCTTAGGCAGAGCCTTGTGGCTGCGGAACAGGGCAAGGAAACCTTCTTCTTCCTGCTTTTTGTCACCCGACTTGATGAGTTGTTTGGCTTCGGCCAAATATTGTGTGGCCAGTTTGCGTTGTACCTCAACAAGGTGTTGTACCAAAGGCTGGTATTGCTCAAACAACTGGTCGTCGCCCTTGGGCACAGGACCTGATATAATAAGCGGTGTACGGGCATCGTCAATCAACACAGAGTCCACCTCATCGACGATGGCATAGTTGTGGCGGCGCTGTACAAGGTCTTTGGGGCTCATGGCCATATTGTCGCGCAGGTAGTCGAAACCAAACTCATTGTTCGTACCAAAGGTGATGTCTGCCTGGTAGGCGCGGCGACGGCTCTCAGAGTTGGGCTGATGCTTGTCGATGCAGTCAACCGACAGGCCATGGAACATGTAGAGCGGGCCCATCCATTCTGAGTCACGCTTGGCCAGGTAGTCGTTCACTGTCACCACGTGCACACCGTTACCGGTAAGGGCATTGAGAAATACGGGTAGAGTACCCACGAGAGTTTTACCTTCACCCGTTGCCATTTCGGCAATTTTGCCTTGGTGAAGTACAACACCACCGAACAGCTGCACATCGTAGTGCACCATGTTCCACTTGGTGTCGTTGCCACCAGCCACCCAATGGTTCTGGTAAATAGCCTTGTCGCCCTCAATGGTTACAAAGTCGTGACTTGCGGCAAGTTCGCGGTCAAAGTCATTGGCAGTCACCTCGATGGTCTCGTTTTCAGCAAAGCGGCGTGCGGTATCCTTTACAATGGCAAACACTTCGGGCAGCGCGTCGTTGAGGGCAACCTCCATGCGGTCGAGCACTTGGGTTTCGAGCTTGTCAATTTGGCTGAAAATTACTTCGCGGTCTTCAATTGGAGTTTCCTCCACTTTGCCTTTCAGCTCTTCAATCTTCTCCTTGATGTCGTCGGCAGAGTGTTGAATGGTGTGCTGCAGTTCTTTGGTTTTGGCACGCAGCGCGTCATTGTCGAGAGCCTGAATAGCGGGATAGGCCGCTTTGATTTTCTCCACCCACGGCTGAATGAGTTTCATGTCGCGTGTAGACTTGTTACCGAATAGTTTGCTGAGGAATTTGTTAATATCCATAATGATGGCCCTGATCCTTTCCTCGTGCATGAAGTTGTCTAAAGCCGAGTGGGGATAATACAGGGTATTATTGTGTTGTTTATTATTTCGATTAATTATATAGGGATGTATACGAGGGGCACCTCGCCGTTATGATATGTTGTATGTGTGTCAAAACGGCAGTCTTATAGCGGTGCCACGCTGCAGGCATTCGGTGCACGTATGCGTATGGCCTTCGACAGTGTCGGGGCCACATAGTCAATGGTGACGGGTGTGCTGATAGTTTCAGCCTTGAACCCTTCGCCAAGGAATATTATGGGAAAAGGAATATATGACTCACGCACCAGCTGTTTCTCGTGCGTGGAGTTGTTAACATAATGCCAGCCTGGCGCCACCTCGATCAGCACGTCGCCCGAGTAGCGCGGGTTATAGCTGCCGCGCATACGGCTGATGCCAGGAGTCCACGCCCCTTGTAGCAGGCGTGACGAGGTGTACACATCTTTAACCCCTGATAGTTGCAGCAAAAAGTCCTGTGCGCGTTCAAGCATTTCTGCCAGGTTGATTTGCTTCTGCTCAATCAGTTTGTGGTTAAGGTATAATTGTGTGCCAAAACTCGACTCCACATATTGCCCCTGTCCGTAAACGGCCACAAAGTACATATTGAGCAATGCTGCCGCACGTTCCACATCAAAGGTGCCGCTTGGTATGCGGTATTTTGTCAGGTCGGTAGTTTCCTCGTCAGCATATCCGGTCGACGTCAATACAAACAATGCGTTGCCGCGTCCCACTTTATGTTCAACCGACTTAACGAGTTGTGCCAAAGCATTGTCAAGCCGCACATAAGTGTCTTGCAGCTCCATTGGGCTTTCGCTCACAGTGCGGTGGTCAATATTGCCGGCATAGAGTGTCAGAGCCAAATAGTCGGTAATGGCATCAGTCCCCATCAGGGTGCTGTTGAGACATTGTGTGGCAGCGTGCACCACCTCCTCATTCACCAGTCCGCTTGTTTTGAATGTGGCAAATCGCCCGTCGCCTGTAAACTTGTGGGCAAAGGGCTTTTTCATGCCGCCAGACAAGAAGTAGGAGAAGTTTCCTACCAAATCGTTTGAGGGCCGCCATGTGAGCGACTTGAGCCTGCTGTCAAGGCTTTGGCTGTTGAGCACGGTGACCCAGGCCGGAAGCGTCTTTCCGTAGTATGATGTGCTGCACCACTGTCCGGTGCGGTCATCAATCCACAATGCCCCGTCTGCAGCATGTCCGGCACTCAATATGGCCGCATCGCGATAGGGCGCGATGGCATAAACCAACGATTTGCCTTCGGTGGCCACTTTAAGCTCATCGCCAAGGGTTGATACGCCCAGAAAAGTGGGTGATGACGCATCACTTGTCTGCACCCCCGGGTAGCGTTTGTCGTCAACGCAAAATACGGGGCGCAGAGTCTCACGATCGAGCCATTTCAAGCCCACTACGCCATGGTTGTAAGGCGTGGTGCCTGTGGCCAAAGTGGCTGCGGCCGAAGCGCGGTCGGGTCTGTATTGCGGATATTCTGCTTGTGAGTAAACACGTCCCTCGTTCAACAAACGCACAAAGCCTTCCTGCCCGTAAAGCGGCATGAAGGCATTCATATAATCGGTGCGCAGTTGGTCTACCAATATGCTTACCACCACACGGGGCACTCCCGTTCCGGCAGCCGATGCTTCGGGCCCCGAAAGCACAGTCATTGCGGTGAGCAACGACATGAGCAGGGGCAGGCGCATAACCGAGGCGCGCTGCGGTGCTATGTGGCGAGATTGTTTCATATTCGTATGTTTACGAAGGAAGGTATGTGTTTTAATAATATAGGAATATAGCGAGTGTTTTAGCTTGATATATATTATATAGCGTTCAGTCTGCTAAAATCAAGTGATAGCATACTTTGGCACCCTGCTACTTGCTTTTGTTTGTCATGCAAAAGTGTGTTGCAACGCGCACAAGCAGGATTGATGCAATGATATACACCTCATTGGGAAAGTGTTGTAAACCGGCTATACCAACTATGAGGGCCATCACTACCATGGCAATTTGTATGTACATAACCCAGCTGCGGCGCCCGTTGGCTGCGGCTTTCATAAACCAGGGGAATAGCACAAGTGGCATGGGGTTGAAAAGCAATGCCAACCAATTACTGCCAACCGCGGGGTGCGATGAGAACAGCAGTAAGAAGGTGATAATGCAGCCCGTCAGTCCTTGCGCCACAAAGAGTAACACGTCATATTGCCAATGGTACTTTTTGCGCCCAATATCTGCCGCACTGATGGCAATGGTCAGAGCAAGAAGTATGCCAAACGCCCACATCGGTGTGACAGGGAAGTTCTTTTCTGCTAAAACCGGTTGCTCGGGCAGCAGAGTGCGTGATGGGGCTGCAAGATGGCGAACTTTGCCGTCAGTACCTTTTATAGTGGCTTCATTGACAAAGCGCTCGGCATACATTGGTGCAAATTGTTGCTTGTTGATGTCGGCAGGTTGGTCGGCCTCGGCACCAAGCAGCAAGTCTTGTCCAAACTTGTTCCACGGACTGGGTTCCGAAAATTCGTGCACCATGTCGCGCAGCGATTTGTTGGCGTCAACTTTTGGCCATACCACTTGTCCGTCAACCGACTGCTCTATCACGCGCAGTGCACGTGTCACGCAGTTGTCATAAAAAAAGTTGTAGCGGTAGGTGGCATTCTCCGGTTCAAGGTTTTTGCTCAAGGCATCAACCAGCTTTTTAGCTTCGGCCGGTGTCAGGTTCAGCACCTGCTCGTTAATGCCGCGTCCTTCGCGCACGTATGATTCATAAAACAAGTAGTATGGCACAACTCCCAGCTCGTAGTCTGTTTCGCCCAACATGAAGCGCCACATAAAGTGAGGCTGGTTAAACGAAAATGTGCCATAGTTAAACACCCAGTCGCTTTGGCGTGCTCCGACCTCGCGTACGCGAATGGCCGTATGGCCATATAATTCATACACCAAATTGCCAGGTGTGCAAGTGAGCAAACTCACCACAACCGAGTCCTTTTCGGCAGGTGCGGTGTTGTCTGTGCTGTTTTGTTGCGCAAGTGCCAATAGTGGCAACAGCACCAGGCATATTATAGTCAGGAGTCGTTTCATTTTGTGTTGTGTCTTATTTGGCTCTCCAAAGCCTACTATTGCGCGGCAAAGTTACGAATTTATTGCCGATTGGCTGAAGGGTGGTTCTAAAAATTCTGTTTTTAGAGTTCTGCTATTCTGAAATAGGGATTTGCACGCTCTCGAAAGTGCCTTTTTGAAAGTTTTTTCGGTCACATAGCCTGCTATGCTCCCTCACAAACTTTCAAAAATACACTTCCGATAGCGCACAAATCCCTATTCCAGAATTATTAGAACCACCCTGAAAGCTTTGTGTCAAAAACGTGCCGCGGTGTGCTGTGCGGGCACATTTCTCACGCCTTGTGGTCAGTTCCCACAATGTTTTTAAGCGTAATCAATGCACTCTCAACCGTGGGCACATCGTTGATAATCATGCGGCGGTGACCGCGGTTCTCGTCAAGCTTGCAGCGTTGGTACGAAGCGGTGGCAAAATTTATGATGCGTTCAAACGTGTCGCTTCGATAGAAGGCACTTTCGGTGTTTGACACAAAGTAGAGCACCATGCGTCGGTTTTTTAGTGTCAGACGCTCAGCGCCAAGTTTGCGTCCAAGGGCGCGCAGCGGTACAATGCGCAGCAGCTCTTCGCCTTCGGGGGGCAGAGGGCCGAAGCGGTCCTCCATACGTTGTCTGAATGCAGCCATCTCATCGTCATTACCCGAGAGCGAATCAAGTTCGCGGTATAACAGCATACGTTCCGTAGCCCCCGGCACATAGGTTTCGGGGAAATAAGCGTGCAAGTCGCATTCGACGGTGCAGTCGTCAACAAACTTCTCACCGCCAAGGTGCCCGGTCTTTTTCAGTTCGTCAGCATACAAGTCGGCAAACTCGTCATTCTTGAGTTCCGTCACGGCTTCGGCCAAAATCTTTTGGTAGGTTTCATAGCCCAAGTCGGCAATGAACCCACTTTGCTCCGATCCGAGCAAATTGCCTGCACCGCGGATGTCAAGATCCTGCATGGCAATGTGTATGCCGGACCCCAAGTCCGAGAAGTTCTCGATAGCTTCAAGTCTGCGGCGCGACTCATCGGGCAGCATGGCAAGCGGTGGAGCAATGAGGTAGCAAAAAGCCTTGCGCGACCCTCGTCCCACACGTCCGCGCATTTGGTGCAAGTCCGATAGTCCAAAGTGGTGTGCGGCATCAATAATGATGGTGTTGGCATTGGGCACGTCAATACCGTTTTCCACAATAGTGGTAGATATGAGTACATCGTAGTCATAATTGACAAAGCCCATAATTACCTTTTCAAGTTGGTCGGGCGGCATTTGTCCGTGTCCGGTGGCAATGCGTGCGTCCGGCACATACTTATGTACCAAGTTTGCCAGACTTTGCAGCGAAGCCACGCGGTTCGTCACAATATACACCTGTCCGTTGCGGCTCATTTCAAAGTTAATGGCTTCGGCTATCACCTCGTGACTGAAGGTGTGAATTTCAGTCTGGATAGGTCGGCGGTTGGGTGGAGGCGTCTGTATCACGCTAAAGTCACGTGCCCCCATGAGCGAGAATTGCAGTGTGCGTGGTATCGGGGTGGCCGACATGGTCAGCGTGTCCACATTCACTTTCAGCTGGCGCAACTTTTCTTTAACCGCCACGCCAAATTTCTGTTCCTCATCAATGATGAGCAGTCCCAAGTCGTGCCACTTAACACTCTTGCCAATCAGTTTGTGCGTCCCTACAACAATGTTGATGTCGCCTTTAGCCAGGTCGGCAAGAATCTTCTTGGTCTGTGCCGTCGAGCGTGCACGAGTGAGGTAGTCCACCCTTACGGGGAAGTCCTTCAGGCGCGATGCAAAAGTTTTGTAGTGTTGCAGGGCCAGCACCGTAGTTGGCACGAGCACCGCCACTTGTTTGTTGTCGGCAGCGGCCTTCATGGCAGCGCGCACGGCAATTTCGGTTTTGCCAAATCCCACATCGCCACACACCAGTCTGTCCATTGGCTTGCTGCTCTCCATGTCCTTCTTCACCTCCTGAGTCACGCGCAGTTGGTCGGGGGTGTCCTCATAGGCAAACCCGGCTTCAAGCTCGTGTTGCATAAACGAGTCGGGGCTAAAAGCGTAGCCTTTCTCCTCCTTGCGTTGCGAGTAAAGTTTGATAAGGTCGCGTGCAATGTCCTTAATCTTCTTCTTAGTGCGCTCCTTCAGTTTGTCCCAGGCACCGGTGCCCAAGTTGCTGATGCGTGGCGGTTCACCGTCTTTGCCCTTATACTTTGACACCTTGTGCAGCGAATGAATGCTCACATACACGGCATCGTCGTTTTTGTATGTAAGTTTTATCATCTCTTGCATTTCGCCGTCATTGCCAGGCATGCGCACAAGTCCGGCAAAGCGTCCTACGCCATGGTCGATGTGCACCACATAGTCGCCCGGTTCAAACTGCATGAGTTCCTTGAGCGACAGCGCCATTTTGGCATCGCGTGCATGGTCGCTCTTCAAGTTGTATTTATGAAAACGGTCAAAGATTTGGTGGTCTGTAAAGCAGCACACCTTCAAGTCATTGTCCGAAAATCCGCCATGCAGCGTGCGCAGCACCGGTTTGAACAGTTGGCTTGCAGTATTCATCTCCTCAAATATGCTTTGCAATCGCTCAGTCTGCTTGGCGCTGTCGGCCAGTATGTAAATGTCAAAGCCGTCAGCCTTGAACTGGCTCAGGTTCTGCTTGAGCAAATCAAAGTTTTTGTGGTAGAGCGGTTGTGGCGAGGTGTTGAAACGTATCACCGTTTGTGCTTCGCCAAGGGGTTGTGCGCCAATATTGATGCGCTGCAGGTGTGCCACGCCGCGCAGAAAAGCCTCGCTTGTGGTGAGCAGCGACTCCTTTTTGAGCCGAGCCAGTTGTTCAGCTTCCTCCATTTCAGATGCAGCCTCCAGTTCCTGCTGCGCCTGACGTGCAAAGCCCTCATTGTAAATGCGTTCAATGGCATCGTGCACATATCCCAAATCCTTCACCACCAACACAGTATTGTCAGGCAGATAATCGGTAAATGGCACAAGCGCCTCGCGAGCATGCTGCTCGGTGTCAGGCACAATGCTCACTTCTTCCTTCTTGTCCTTCGACAGCTGCGTCTGCACTTCAAAGGTGCGTATGCTGTCCACCTCGTCGCCAAAAAAGTCAATACGGAAGGGATATTCCGAGGCGTATGAGTACACGTCGAGTATTGAGCCACGCACAGCAAACTTTCCAGGCTCATACACATAGTCCTTGCGCGCAAAACCAATGGCGGTCAGTCGCTTTGTCAACTCCGTCAGGTCATATTCGCTGCCTGTTTGCAGGTGCAGCGTGTTATCGGCCATGTCCTTCAGCGGTGCCACCCGTTCAGACAAGGCGGCGGGAAATGTTACCACAAACAGCATGCCCGCCTTGTTGTGCTGTGCCGAAAGGCGGTTGAGCACCTCGGTGCGCAATATTTCGTTAGCTGCATCGCGTTGGGCATATTTCACGGCGCGGCGGTAGGTCGATGGATAAAAAAGTGCCATCTCATCGCCCAACATCTGCGTCAGGTCATGGTAGAAGTATCCCGCCTCTTCCTCATCGTTAAGTATAATAAGGAAGGGGCGTTCCGCCTTTTGCTTGCGTTCGCTGAGCGCGGCAAAGGCCACGGCAGCTGCCGAGGCTTGCAAGCCTTGCAAATGTGTAAGGGCAGGTTTGCCGTCGTACACCACCTTTGCCAAGGCGCCTACTTGCGGGTGTCGGGCAAATGTATGTAATAGTTCGTTGAGTTGCATGGAACTGTACAGAATGTCTTTCAAGCAGGTGTTATTCTCACACAGAAAGCACGTCCTTTGGCGCATCAGCTTTCCGGTGGCATGAAAGCAATTGTGAACACCTGCTTCGTTATATGCTTGTTGTCGGTTACAAAGTTACTTAATTTATCCGACCCTAATTTTGCTCGCCACATAAAATCATGTAAATTTGCAACCAACAGACGTGCTGTCACCCGCAGTGCGGACTGAAAAACACAGACAAGCCAAACACGCGTGCTTGTCTTTACAAACAAGTAAATAACAATACCTTTCAATACAAATAAATGAAGCAAACTAATCGTAAGCCAGCTTACAAACTGAAAACAATGTTTGCGATGGCTGTATTTTGCAGTGCATCGCTCACATCGTTGGCACAGTTGAGTGAGCAGAAGGTTTATTACATCAAGAGCTCGGCATCGGGCACAGTATTCTCAAATGGTGGAAAAGCCTCCAGTGGCGAATCTATCAAACTTGAGGACAAATCAGCCCTTTCAAGAGGCCAAAAATGGGTTCTGAAAAGTACGGGCAACGAAAATGAATACCTCATTTGCAGTGCAGCCTTTCCAACTTTGGCCATTGACGCAGCTCCCAACAAGTGGTACAACCCCGTGCAGTGGGCCGCCGATGTGAATTCTGTAAACCAACGTTTCCAGATATTGCCGGTCGAGGGTTCCGACAGCATCTATCAGATTGTGTGGTCAGGCGATGCCAACCGCCGTTTTATGGAGAAGAGTGGTAACACACTCAACGTTTCAGATGAAGCAGAAAGCGCAGGTGTAACCACCCAATTTGTGTTTGAAGAAACAACCAAGCAGGCCGAAGTGGCCCTCAATAATTGGGAGGACGAAACCTTCTACGAACAGAACAAACTGCCCGCGCACACCACCTTCATGCCTTATGCCAGCACACAGTTGTTGCAGGCCGACACCGAGCGCTATGCCCACCCGTGGGTTGATCCCACAGGGGCAGAATGGCTCTCGCTCAATGGCGTGTGGAATTTGAAGTGGACAACCGACATCGACAACCGTCCGGGCGCCGATTTCTATGCCGACGATGTGGACGCTGCGCAGTGGGACACCATCAGCGTACCCTCATGCCTCGAAATGAAAGGCTATGGCTCACCTTATTATATAAATGTAGAATACCCGTTTGTTGACAACTATCCATACTTGCAGATGAAGGGCGGCTGCCAAAACTCTGTGGCGTCATACCGCCGTCAGTTTACGTTGCCCGAGGGTTGGACCGACAAGCGTGTGGTGTTGCACTTCGATGGCATTTACAGTGCAGCCTATGTGTGGGTTAACGGCCAGTATGTGGGCTATACGCAGGGTGCCAACAACGATGCCGAGTTCGACCTGAGCCACGCTGTGCGCCAGGGCAACAACAACATAGCTGTGCAAGTGTTCCGCTTTAGCGATGCCTCGTACCTCGAGGACCAGGATATGTGGCGCATGAGTGGCATACATCGCGATGTGTACCTTTATGCCACCCCAAAGACATATATCAGCAATCATATCATTACCGACGACTTTGACGAACCTTACACATCAGCCTCAGTCAAGGTACAGATAAATGCAGCCAACCCGGGCGCACAGGCAGTTAGTAAAAAGGCCCGTGTGCGGTTGATTTCTCCCGACGGCAAACAGTTGGCCGAAACTGTGGCAAACCTTGATTTTGCAGCTGGCGACACCGCCACAGTGGCTTATGCCACATTGCCCGCGATTGACAATCTGCAGGCCTGGACGTCAGAACACCCCAACCTCTACACCGTCGAGGTGGCACAACTGGCAGCCGATGGCACAACCGAGGAAATGGCCTTTGCCACCAAGCATGGCTTCCGCAAGGTGGAGTGCACAAACGGACAAATATATGTCAATGGCGTGCGCACCTACTTTAGCGGCGTCAACACACAGGACACGCACCCCGTGCGCGGCCGTTCTATCGATGTGCCCACCATGCTGCGCGATGTGACCATGATGAAGCAGGCCAATGTGAACCTCGTGCGCACCTCGCACATGCCGCGCCAGCCCAAGATGTATGCCATGTTCGACTATTACGGACTTTACTGCATGGACGAGGCCGACATTGAATGCCACTTCAACTGGGAGCAGAGCGGCAACACCATTACCGCTGCCGACAGCTGGAAACCACAATTTATCGACCGATCAATGCGCATGGTAGAGCGTGACCGCAACTTCACGTCTGTCATATTCTGGAGCTTGGGCAATGAAAGTGGTGTGGGCCAAAACATGCAGGCTGCTTACGACACCATAAAGGCGGCCGACCCCACACGTCTCGTCCACTACGAGGGCGCAACCCGCGGCGGCGCATCATACACCGATATGCACAGTGTGATGTATCCCACATTGAGCAACGTGCAGCGCGAAGCCAATACCAACGATGGAGGCCGTCCTTACTTTATGTGCGAATATGCCCACTCAATGGGTAACGCCAATGGCAACTTCAGCGAATATTGGAATACTATTCTCTCGTCAACCAACGGCATGGGCGGTTGTGTATGGGACTGGGTAGACCAAAGCATTTATAGCGCTGATGACATCAAGAATGGCACACTTACACAAAATGGCTATCCTAAGTACCGTCAGGGCAAGGATTACCCCGGCCCCACACAAGGCAACTTTGTAAACAATGGTTTGATACCTGCCAACCGTGCGTGGACTCCTAAATTGGCCGAGGTGAAGAATGTATATGCCCCCGTACAGGTAACACAATTCAACGCCAAGAAAAAGATATTGGTGCTGACCAACCGCTATCACAGCACCAACCTCAACACACTGCGCATGGCCTACGCTGTGCTCAAAAATGGCGAGGTTGTTGAAACCGACACGCTCGACCTGGCCGACACCAAACCCAATACGCAGATGCGCACCACATTGCGCTACACCACCGACACAAGTGATGGCAATGACTATATGCTCGACCTCACTTTCTTGACCAAGGAGGCCAGTCTGTGGGCCGAGGCCAACTATCCCATTAAAAAGGTGCAGTACACTTTGGCCGAGCGCGAGGCTGGTTTGCCCGCGGTGGCAGCCGACAAGGCACAGCCCCTCGCTGTCACGGTTAACCAGTATGGCAACTATCTGATTGAGAACGACAAGGTGCACTACCTCATCGACAAGTCGAGCACCCGTGTGCGCGAGTGGTCGTATGCCGACTATGCGTTGGTTAGCAAAATGGCCAATGCCTATGATTACGACAACTTCCGTTGGGTTGAAAACGATGCGGCATCGGGCAATGATATTGCTACAACAAACGGTATCAGCAGCCGTACATTCACGCAAGTGCCTGCAATCAATGCTGACGGCAATGCTGTGTATACGGTAAGGGAAACCGGCAAGTACTGCGATGTGGTGTATTCGTACACCATCTATCCTAATGGCGTGATGGACATGAAATGCACCTACACCTCGCACGACAATGACGACTTGCGCCGCATCGGTACCAAGTTTGTTCTGCCGGCAGCTCTCGAGCAGGTGAGCTATTATGGCCGCGGCCCATGGGAGAACTATGTTGACCGCAAGTCAAGCGCATGGATTGGTCGTTACCAGTCAACAGTGACCGACTTCTTCGAGACCACTCCGCGTCCGCAGTCGTGTGGCAACCGTCTCGACCTGCGCGAACTCACACTGACCGACACCGTCAAGCACTTCACGCTCAATGTGCAGACCGATGGCCAGGTAGCCTTCTCGGCCCTCCACTACGACGATGCAGCAATGGCATCTGTGCAGCACCGTTGGAACCTGCCGGCAACCGGTGATGTCGTACTCCACTTTGATTATTATCAGAAGGGACTTGGCAATGGCAGTTGCGGCAGAGGCACTGGCACACTGAGCCAGTATTATTGCCCCGTGGGCACATTCACCCACACCTTGCGTTTCACACCTTCTATTGAGGTCGACGAAACTGCCGTCAAACCGACAACAGCCACCTCGTCAATGCTGACAGTCAGCGTAGTGGGCGACGATGTTGTTTGCAAAGGCAACGTGCCCGCCGGCACCACTCTGAGTGTTTACGACCTTGGTGGCAGCACCGTAGGCGTGGCACACACCTCAGTGCCTGTGCAGCAGCTCACCGCTTCGATAGCCGGCCAACCTCGTGGCGCCTACCTTGTAAAGGTTGGCAACAAGGTGTTTAAGGTGATAAAGTAACAAACTGATGTATAAAACGATGCGAGGCAAGTCTCCATGCAAATGGTGGCTTGCCTCGCAAAGTTTTTTTGTGCTTATATTCGGTTCTTCTGGAATTTGGGGTTATTCCTGACTTCGTCAATGCGTCACCCAAATCGATTATAGCGGGCTGACAAGGTAGAATATGTCTTATCCTACATTGGGAGCAACGAGCCTTGTTCTTTGCTTTAAGGGCTGTTCGCCCTTGTGCCGCTTACCGCGGGATACATAAGTACATAAGCTACATAAGTAACATAAGGCTGACGCCGTGTTTTTTACATAAGCTGAGGCAGGGCTTTCCGCCCAGCCTGTAAGATACATAAGGGCTGACGCCTGATAAAGAGAACGCTTTAATTGTGTTCCATTATGTTATCACGACAAACTACATTAGAGCCAACGACACGGCGCCAGCCTTATGTCTCTTACAAGCAGGGTGGAAAGCCCTGCCTCAGCTTATGTAAAAAACACGGCGTCAGCCTTATGTTACTTATGTAGCTTATGTACTTATGTCTTCGCGGTAAGCGGTACAAGGGCGAACAGCCCTTAAAAGAGCAAAACAAGGTTTGCTTCTTTGCTTGCGTCACCCTGCGCTACCCAAATTAATTACGTTACTCCTTGATTTTCAATACGCACTATATAATGGCGCAAAGAAGTGATGAAGTCAGGAGTTATTGCTCAACGGCCTTCGGTGTCCAGTTGTTGAAGAACCTCAGCACCCGTTTTTCGCTATAGCCCTTTCCTTCCTCCAAAAAACTGGAGTCCTGAATGTGAAGTACCTTGCCATTGGTGTCGAGCACCACAAAAACGGGGAAACCAAAACGGGCCGGATTGCCCAATCTGTGCATCAGCGCAGCCGAGTTATCGGTAGTGGTTGTGCTGCTTTTGCGCGGATTATAATTGACGTGTATAAATTCAAAGTTGTCGTTCACCGTCTTGTTAACCACAGAATCTTTCTCAACAAAATCGGCAAAGCGCAAACACCACGGGCACCAGTTGCCGCCCACTTGGCACACAACGTATTTGTTGGCAGCTTTAGCCTTGACAAGTGCATCGTCTATTTGCGTCATGGGGTCGATGGTCTCGTTATACACCCTTTTCAGTGCATTTTGTGCATGAACCAGACTTATGGTCAGAACCATCAGCAGGGTTGTTATGAAAGTCTTCTTCATAGCTGTCACACCTCCTCTGTTATTTCTGCCATCGTTTTGCGTTTCTTTTCGGTACACACACAGTCGTCGGCCATGTGTCCCACGGGTATGATGGCCACGGCTTCAAAGTTGTCGCTTGCAAAAAGTTGGTGCGTCACCTCGGGGTCGAAATTGCAAACCCAGCAGGTGCCCAGTCCGCGCTCAGCTGCGGCAAGGCAAAGGTGTTCGGCAGCTATTGCCACATCAATGTCGCCATGAGCCTTTGCGTCCTCAGGACGTGTCCAGCAGGCTGTATTGTCCTTCATGCACACAATGTAGAGCGGGGCGGTGCGGAACCACTCGCGGTTGTAAGCACCCCACAGCTTTTCCTTGTACTCATTGCTGCGCACAATAATGAATTTCCAGGGTTGTTTGTTGCAGGCCGATGGAGCCAGTCGCACACACTCCATAATGTAGTCAAGGTCATCTTGGCTTACTGGCTCGGCTGTGAATTTGCGTGCCGAGAAACGCTTCTGTGTCAGTTCAAGAAAGTTCATGTCTCAAATGTTTGTTTGCCGCAAAATTAGTAAAATCCTCCAATCAGGCAATTGCTCATATTACATATAGATATGGTTATTACATAATGAGAACTTAAATGGCTTTCCTTTATGCTTTTGATAGTCACACATAATGCAGTTTTTGTCAGAGCAGTGGGTGGCACCATACAGTCCATGGCCAAACTCATGTACAATTACCGCTATAAAGTCCTTTCCTTTAACTCTATAATCAGATACTATAGATTTGTTTTTGGCTAAAGGGGTTAATCCCATTATTCCGTAATTCTCACTATTATGAATTTTAAAAGATATGTCTTTATGTGTTAATCCTATGATATAAATAGGATTGGCTGTTTCCGGTAAATCCCTTAAAAGAACATTGGCCAAATATCTATTTCTAGGTTTATAATAAGCGCTTTGTGGTAACTGCTTGTTGGGAAGAACTTTGACTGTATCAATAGTACATGCAAACACAGACTTTATGCCTTTCTTTATATCTTTACATAAAGATTTAGCCTCTTGTTGCGTAAAGTTATCGTAAGGTTGCAAATAAATAGTAGCATGTGGGCAACATGGAACAGAATCGAATAAAACTTCTTCTTGTTCTAATTTATTTCCTTTATTACAACTAATAAAACACAATAATACTACAAAAAAACTCAAAATCTTCATAACTAATATTCTTAATATCCTGTATTATATTTTAAATATGAATCAAATGTTTTGTCATAATGTTTTAATTTAGCTCGTGAGGGCGCATTATTATATTTTGTTTTTAAGGGTTGGCCTTTATCAGTAGATTCATAAATATAATTTTCTTCATTAACGGGCAAAACATATAAACTATCATTGGCTGAGTAGTTTTTTGCCATATAATTTAATACCTCATCTGGTAAATTCACACACCCAAAAGAGCCATTACGAGATCCTTTATTAAAAGCATCGCATCTTCCTGAAGGCATCGTATGAAGCATAGCTGCTAATTTTTTATTAGTATGAGTATTTCCTCTATTACCTTCATTGAATCGATAGGCAGGTTTCCCTTCATAACTACTCTAGGATAATGTAAAAATTCCTGCTGGCGTACTCCTTGCCTATTTTTCGTCATCATAAAAATTTTTACTTTGATCCTTGAACCATTATTAAGCAGCGGCAAAACGTGTGCCTTGATTTCATAAACTGTTGACATCTGAACTTTTTACTCATCTTACATAAGATAGGCTGCTCTGCACTTTACTTGCACATAGGAATAAACGATGAAAATAAAAGTCGTTGATTCTAAAGTACTGCAACAGACTTGCGTATTTGGTCTAATAGGACAGAGAGTTTTTTGCTTTTCTTGGCTGTCCAATAGTTATATTGGGTTTGAAGTTCCACCCAAATATAAGCCTTAGTCCCCGTTGCAGCTTCTATCTTAAAAGCAAGTTCTGGAGTAACAGGACGTTTACCTTTTATTACTTCATTAAGTACAGAACAAGAAATGCCTATAGTTTCGGCAAACTTTCGTTGCGTGAGTCCACGTGCTTCTAATTCATCACCCAATAATTCACCGGGGTGAGTTGGCTCGAAAGGTTCTAAATCGTAAGGATTATATATATTGCTCATATCTTGCTTCTATTTATTTGCATAATGCAAAAGTAGTATGTATTTCTTGTATTCACAACGTTTGCGAACGTCTGTTTCGTTTGTAGTTTCTAATTTCGGACTAACATTTGCATTACGTTACGCCTCGGCACAATTCAAACTGCGTTTGGCTCTTCTCTCGGTTTGGTTGTAAATCATCATTTATCGAATTATGAAGCGTGCAGCGGGACTATAAAAATAGTGCACTCTCGCGCGCACGCGCGTCCGGCATTTTATGCCCGTAATTGCTTTTGTCTGCACTAAATGTATTAAAAGCATTGATATTCAACGAAAAATGGTGTGTAAACAAACCTGAAAGGAACCTGCACACCGTCTGCACTGTCTGCACTTTACCTGCACTCTACTTGCACTACCTGCACTTTTGTACCGAAAACGTGCCGTGCAGGTAGTGCTGCGGAGGACAAACAGTTGCGGGAGGTAGACAAAGCTGTCACTCCAACCGAAAAAACTATATCCCGTTACAGACATGACGCAGTGGCAGTGCAGATATGTTGTGCAGGTAGTGCAGATAGTGCAGGCAGTGTGCAGGTAGTGCAGACAAGAAGTGCAGGTAGTGCAGACACAGTGCAGACAAAATGACGGGTTACCTACACACTTAAATACACTGATAATCACGAGTTTTTGTGCGATTAGTGCAGACAAGTGCAAAAGTGACAGCAAAACGTCTGACGTGCGCGCATGCGCGAGGGAAACGTTGTCTGCACGTCCGACGATGGCACGCTGCCATAAATGTCATTCGTGACAGAATAAAACTTTTATAACGGGCAAATAATAACTTTGGCACACTTTTGGCATAATGAATGGCGAGCGCCTGCACGACGGCTTAAAAAACTGTGTGCGGTACTCACCCACAATAGCAATAAATCAAACAAATAACAAAACATAAGCAATTATGAACATTAAACCGTTAGCTGACCGCGTGCTTATCAAGCCCGCTCCCGCAGAAGAGAAAACTGCTGGTGGTATTATCATTCCCGACACTGCCAAGGAAAAACCATTGCAAGGCGAAGTGCTTGCTGCTGGTAATGGCACAAAGGACGAAGAAATGGTGCTCAAGGCTGGCGACACCGTGTTGTATGGTAAATATGCCGGCACCGAGGTAGAACTCGATGGCGAAAAGTATTTGATTATGCGTCAGAGCGACGTGCTCGCTGTTCTGGCATAAGTTAACAACCAATCACAACCCATTAAAAATAAGAAGCTATCATGGCAAAAGAAATAGTATATGATGTAGATGCGCGCGAACGTCTGCGCGAAGGTGCTGATGCACTTGCTAATGCAGTAAAGGTAACCCTCGGCCCTAAAGGTCGCAATGTGGTAATCGACAAAAAGTTTGGCGCACCGCGCATTACCAAGGACGGTGTGAGCGTGGCCAAGGAAATTGAACTTGAAGACGCTTTCCAGAATGCTGGCGCACAGCTCGTTAAGAGCGTGGCCTCGAAGACTGGCGACGATGCTGGTGATGGTACCACAACGGCTACTGTGCTGACACAGGCTATCCTTACCGAGGGTATGAAGAATGTGGCTGCCGGTGCCAATCCGCTTGATGTAAAGCGTGGTATCGACAAGGCTGTGGCCAAGGTGGTTGAAAGCATCAAGGGCCAGAGCGAGCAGGTAGGCGAAAGCTACGACAAAATTGAGCAGGTGGCTACTATCTCTGCCAACAATGACCCCGAAATTGGTAAACTCATTGCTGATGGTATGCGTGCCGTTAGCGTAAACGGTGTTATCACCATCGAGGACGCCAAGGGCCGTGACACAGTGCTCAAGACGGTTGAAGGTATGCAGTTTGACCGTGGCTACCTTTCAGCTTACTTCGTTACCGACACTGAAAAGATGCAGTGCGTAATGGAGAACCCCTACATCTTGATTTACGACAAGAAGATTTCAAACATCAAGGATTTCTTGCCTATACTCGAACCCGCCGTACAGAGCGGTCGTCCTCTCTTGGTTATTGCTGAGGACGTTGACAGCGAAGCCCTTACTACATTGGTAGTTAACCGCTTACGCACACAGCTCAAGATTTGTGCTGTGAAGGCTCCTGGTTTTGGCGACCGTCGCAAAGCTATGCTCGAGGATATTGCCGTACTTACCGGTGGTGTGGTTATCAGCGAAGACAAGGGCTTGAAGCTCGAACAGGCTACACTCGATATGCTTGGTTCTGCCGAGAAGGTGACTATCTCAAAGGAGAACACCACTATCGTGAATGGCAAGGGTGCCAAGGAAAACATCAACGAGCGCATCGGCCAAATCAAGAACGAGATTGCCAACTCAACCTCTTCATACGACAAGGAAAAGCTCCAGGAACGTTTGGCCAAACTCTCAGGCGGTGTATGTGTGCTTGAGGTTGGTGCTGCCAGCGAAACTGAGCAGAAAGAAAAGAAAGACCGTTGCGATGATGCACTTTGTGCAACCCGCGCAGCCGTTGAGGAAGGTATCGTAACCGGTGGCGGTGTGGCTTACATTCGTGCCCAGAAGTGCCTCGAAGGCATGAAGGGTGACAATGCCGATGAAACTACTGGTATCAACATCATTCGTCGTGCCATAGAGGAACCGCTCCGTCAGATTTGCCGCAACGCTGGCATCGAGGGTGCTGTTATCGTGAACAAGGTGCGCGAAGGCGAAGGTTACTATGGCTACAACGCAAAGACCGAGGAGTTTGGTGACTTGCGTGCAGCTGGTGTGGTAGACCCCGCCAAGGTAACTCGTGTGGCTCTTGAAAATGCTGCTTCGGTTGCAGGCATGTTCCTCACTACTGAGTGCGTTATCTGCGACAAGAAGGAGGACAAGCCCGAAATGCCAATGGCTAACCCCGGCATGGGCGGCATGATGTAATGTATCAATCAAACTAAGAAACATACGCAGACTGCGCCCCAGCACTATGTAACGGTAGTGCGGGGGCGCAGTTTTTTTTGTTGATTGTATGATGGAAGTGCAAACTTTTCATCTGTGCCCATCGCAACAATTAACTGCTTTATATTTTCGGATAAAACAGATGTCGTTTCCTCGAAACTTGTATGGGTGTCGTCAACATCAGCATAACCAATCATCATATAGCGTTTTTTTTAACTCATTATGTTCTCCTGACATTGAATTACGGTAGAACAACCACTGATAATATTAAATAAGTAAGAATGTCGGCATTACACATATTCAATCCATCGCACGATGAGGCATTGGCAGCAAATTCGCCTCACTATTATCCCTCGGGCATAGCCCGCAAACTGGCGGCAGAATGGGGCACGCTGCCTGCCGTATGGGCCGCTGCGGGCGATGCCGTTTGGTTGCCCGACGAGGCGACTTTGCCAGCCGATGTACCGCCGTTGTGGCGTGACAAGGTGCGCTTTGTGCATCGTGGCGATATGAATGCCACCTTTTGGCAGGGCATAGACCGCATAGAGCCTTGGGGCTGGGACCGATTGGTCTGCCAGCAGTTGCGCAAGGCTGGTGCTCCCGACAGTTTGCTGCCCACCGAGATAGAGCTTGATGTTTACCGCACCCTCAGCAGCCGGCGCACCACCACCGCAGTGCTGCCCTTGTTGCGCAAGGCATTGAGCGACAGGGGAGTGCCCACTGTGGGCGGCTCGTATGTGGCAGAATGTATGGACGACTTTGAACTGTTGGCAGACCAGTGTGCAGTGGCAGAGCATGCCACGGGCAAGGTGGTGGCCAAGAGTTTGTGGTCGTGCAGTGGCCGTGGGGTGTTTGTGATAGATGGTCCGATGTCGGCCTCTACTTCGGGGCGCGTCAAGCGTTTGCTGCGCGAACAGGGTGGCATTGAGGTGGAGCCGCACTACAGTGGCGTGTTGAACTTTGCGCTCGAGTTTGATGCCGGTTACGACGGCAGTGTGCGCTATGCCGGTCTTTCGTTGTTCGACACCACCGAGACGGGTGGCTATACGGGCAACACCCTTGCTCCACAAGCTGCGCTCGAACGGGTGCTCGCCCGGCAGTTTGAGGGTTTGGACATTTTGAAACAAATCTGCAGCGCGGTGTTGTCACAACATATTGCCGCCCGCTACGAGGGCCCGTTGGGTGTGGACATGATGTTGGTAAAGACGGATAAAGGCATCATGTTGCACCCGTGCATCGAGGTGAATTTGCGTCGCACCATGGGATATGTGGCACTCGATGTGGCACGAGCCGAATACGATTTGCCCTCGGTGCTGAGGCCGTTGTTCGGCTGATTTTCGGTGTAATATAAAACTGTCGGCTATACGCCAGTAGCACTTGCGAGTATTACCCCATTCGTATGCCTTACGTTTCACCGGACGGCAATAAATCAATATGACACACGTATCGCACTCTGATACGAATTTTCGTTGCGCACTCTGACCGGTACGCCTTAGCGCTTTGTTTGTCAAACATTTATGCCCCTGTTTTGCAAAGTTTGCACCGCGATACTTGTGTATAATATGGGCAACTGCTAACTTTGCAATACACAAACATTGCCCAAAAGGCGGCAGGCTGACACCACGCGGTTGCGTCATAAGGCCTCCACACACATAACAACACCCGATTATGGCATTCTCAAACATAGAGAGACACTATAACAAGCACCCCGAGGACCTGCGTTTGCAACGCAGACACGGCATGGTAGAATTTGCCACCACCATGCACCACCTGCACCGCTTTCTGCACCCCGACACCTCGTTGCTCGACATAGGAGCCGGCACAGGCCGCTACACATCGGCACTAATGGCCGAAGGCTATCGCGTCAAAGCCGTCGAACTCGTACAACGCAACATCGACGTGTTTCTGAAACGCGAACCAACGGCCGATGTCGTACGGGGCGATGCAAGGCACATGCCGTTCATACCAACAGCATCGGCAGACGTCACTTTGCTGCTCGGCCCGCTATATCACCTCATTGGCGATGAAGAGAAACTGCGGGCTCTTAACGAAGCCAAACGCGTGACAAAGCCTGGCGGACTGATTTTTGTGGCATACTTGATGAACGAATACAGCATTCTGTCATACTGCTTTGACGAGGAAAGAATTGGCGGACTCATGGCCAAAGGCGTGGTTGATAACAATTACCACATACAAGCACAAGCCGACGAATTGTACGACTATGTACGAATTGAGGACATTGACCGCCTCAACCAAAAAGCCGGATTGCAACGTGTGACCATATTCTCGCCCGATGGTGCAGCAGACTATATGCGCACCCGCCTCAACCGCATGAGCGAGGAAACTTTTGCTCACTTCATAGCCTATCAAAAGCACATTTCAGAACGTCCCGACCTTATAGGCGCAGGCAGCCACGTAGTTGATGTGGTAAAGGTGCCACTGCCATAAGTATACCCCATAGGCGGGATTTGGGGTTAACGGGGTAACAAGTTGACAGGTTTACAAGTAAGTATGTTTTAAGTCAGAATGACAAGAAACCTGAAAAGGATTTGCAAACTTTCCCGTCAACCGGTTAACTATTTCCGCCAACGCATTATATATATATTGCTACAAACCGACTTCAGTCACATCATTCAAGCCATGTGCTGCACAACACACCCGCTGCACACACATTGCCTCCTACGGTCTGATAACACCTATTCAGCATCTTCCCTAAAATGCAACCATACTGCACTTATTGATTAAGATATATGCATTACACCATCGATAATATTACCGCCTTGATTGGCGCACGCCGCTTTGGCTCAGCCGAAGCGTGCATTGACTGGCTGCTGACCGACAGCCGCTCATTGGCCTTTGCAGAGACCACGTTGTTCTTTGCCATTCGTACAAAATTAGGCGACGGACACCACTACATACCCGAATTATACCGCCGCGGCGTACGCAACTTTGTTGTAGGCAATGTGCCAGCCAATTATGAAACGGACTACCCCGATGCCAACTTCCTGTTGGTAGTAAGCCCGCTCAAGGCATTGCAGCGCCTGGCCGAACGCCACCGCGAGGAATACGACCTGCCCATAATTGGCGTGACCGGCTCTAATGGCAAAACTGTGGTCAAAGAGTGGCTCTACCAATTATTGTCACCCTCCATGCATGTCACACGCTCACCACGCTCTTACAACTCGCAAGTGGGCGTACCACTCAGCGTATGGCTGCTCAACGAGCACACACAGGTTGGAGTATTTGAGGCCGGCATATCACAGCCCGGCGAGATGGCAGCACTCAAGGCCATCATACAACCCACCATTGGTGTAATGACCAACATCGGGCCTGCCCATCAAGAGAACTTTGCCACTATACAAGAGAAGTGCCTTGAAAAGATTTCGCTCTTCAAAGACGCCGACGTGATTGTTTACTGCGCCGACGATGCCGTCATCAGCGAGTGCATGGCGGTGTCACTCTACACAGGCGACACCATCGCATGGTCTACCAGCAATACCGATGCCACGCTCTACATACGCAGCATCACCAAGAAGGCCGACCACACGGATATCGTTTACCGGTTTTTGGGTGTTGAAAACAGCATGAGCATTCCCTTTACCGACGATGCCTCTGTGCAAGACAGCATTCACTGCCTTGCCGTATGCCTTTACCTACACCTGCAGCCCGCCGACATAGCACAGCGCATGGCGCAACTCGAACCCGTGGCCATGCGTCTCGAAGTGATGCAAGGCGTGAGAGGCTGCACCCTCATCAACGACACTTACAACTCCGACGTCACCTCGCTCGACATTGCGCTCGACTTCATGAACCGCCGTCCGGAACAAGGCAACAAGCCTAAAACGCTCATCTTGTCTGACATTCTGCAAACCGGACTGCCCACCACCGAACTCTACACCCAGGTGGCCGACATGATAGAGCGCCGCGGCATAGACCGCTTGATAGGCGTTGGCCCCGAAATATCTGCTGCACACGCTCTGTTTAATGTCAAAAAGGTGTTCTTCCCCACAAGTGACGCTTTAACCGAGAGCGGACTGCTCGACACCATGAGCAATGAAATGGTGCTGATAAAGGGCTCGCGCAAATTCGGCTTTGAACAAATTACGGCAGCATTGTCATTGCGTGTGCACGAAACCACACTCGATGTCAATCTCGAAGCCATAGCCGAAAACCTCAACTTCTACCGTTCGTTCATGAAACCCGAGACAAAAATAACCTGCATGGTCAAAGCCTCGGCATACGGAGCGGGTTCGGTTGAAATAGCCAAAACTTTGCAAGACCGCGGCGTAGACTACCTTGCCGTAGCCGTGGCCGACGAAGGAGCCGACTTGCGACGCGCCGGCATCACAACAGGCATTATTGTAATGAATCCTGAAATGACGGCATTCAACACGCTTTTCCAATACGACCTTGAGCCCGAAGTATACAGTTTCAAACTGCTCGACGCCCTGGTACACGCAGCCGAGAAGCAAGGCATACAGGGTTTCCCCGTACACATCAAGCTTGACACCGGCATGCACCGTCTTGGCTTCAACCCGCTCAAGGACGTGCCACAAATCATTGAGCGTCTCAAACGCCAGTCGGCCATTGTGCCCCGCTCAGTATTCTCTCATTTCGTAGGTTCTGACTCTCCCGACTTTGACGAGTTCTCGGCACGTCAGTTCCAACTTTTTGACGAGGCTTCGCAACAGTTGCAACGCGCCTTCCCCAACAAAATATTGCGCCACATTTGCAACAGTGCCGGCATCGAGCGCTTTCCCGAACGCCACCTCGACATGGTACGCCTCGGTCTCGGCCTTTATGGCATCGACCCCATTGACAACCGCCGCCTGCACAACGTCACCTCACTGCGCACCACCATTTTGCAAATACGCAATGTGCCCAAGGGCGACAGCATCGGCTATTCGCGCCGTTCATTTGTCGAACGCGATTCGCGCATTGCCGCCATACCCATTGGCTATGCCGATGGTTTGAACCGTCACCTTGGCAACCGTAACGGCTACTGTCTGGTTAACGGACAGAAAGCTCCTTACATTGGCAACATCTGCATGGACGTGTGCATGATTGACGTGACGGGCATTGACTGCAAGGAGGGTGACACGGTTGAAATCTTTGGCGACAACCTGCCTGTAACCGTACTATCTGACAAACTTGACACCATACCCTACGAGGTGCTTACCTCTGTGAGCAACCGCGTCAAGAGGGTCTACTTTCAGTAATTGATATGCTATATATATGCAGCGCAAAGCGAAACAATGTTTTTTGCTTTGCGCTGCATTTGCTTTTATTGCTGTCGGGTAAAGCGTTTCAAGCAGCAAACGCTACCTCTAATGGGGGCGACGCGTCCCGCGTCGGGCATAAAGACAAAGGCTCACAGACAGCACTAATTACACTTCTATCTGTGAGCCCTTGCTATAATCTCCCACACAAGATGGGGCTGCTGAAAAATGCCCCGACGCGGGACGCGTCGCCCCCATTAGAGGTAGCGTTTGCTGCTTGAGTACGTTCTTGCATTTATGTTTTACCTGACAGCAATAATGTTATTTTGTGTTTTACTGGACTGCAATAAATTGCTTTGCACTAATTTTGTCACGAACATGTTGCGCCTTGCACACTTTCACTTTGTACAAGTTAGGCGGCGGCTCGGCAATAAAAACGAAAGTTTTAAGACTTTCGTTTTGTATTGCGCTCGCCTTGCACTAACTTTGCCCCTTGATTACAAAACAATATATGAATTTAATAGTAGACATTGGCAATTCCTCTGCCAAAGCCGCCGTGTTCGATGGCGACAATATGGTGATGCGCAAACGGCTGGGCGACGACCTGGCCAACAACATTGCCATGATAGCAGACGAATATAAAATAGATGCCTGCGCCTTTTCGTCGGTGGGACGCCCCAGGCCCGAAGTGGCCGACGCCATACGCCAACTGGTGCCTTTCACGGTACAAGTTACGGGCTGCACCCCCACCCCACTTGTGTGCGACTACGCCTCGCCCGAAACACTCGGTGCCGACAGGCTGGCTGCTGCAGTGGGAGCGGCATACTGCTGCAAAGGGCACGACCTGTTGATTGTCGATGCCGGCACCTGCATTACATACGACTATGTCAGCGCCGAAGGCCACTATCTGGGCGGGAACATCTCACCCGGATTGGGCATGCGCCTTCGTGCACTGCACGAGCAAACAGCGCGCCTGCCACTTGTCAATGCCGACGGCGAAATAGAACGCATTGGCAGCAACACCATCAATGCCATACGCGCCGGGGTGCTGCAAGGCATGGATTACGAAATAACGGGATACATACGCACCATGATGCGCCGCAAACCCGATGCACGCATTTTCCTGACAGGAGGCAACGGCTATCGCTTTGCACAAGAAACTGAAGTCGAACGCAATGACGCCCTGGTCGAAATAGGGCTGAATTGTATTTTACAATATCAACAAAGATGACAACACTCCACAAATACCTGGCTGCCGCAGCCCTGGCGGTGATGCCGCTCGGCGCATTGGCACAAACCAATGGCAGCAACTCACCCTACTCGCGTTATGGCTTCGGCTTGTTGGGCGACGGAGGCAATGCCTTCAACAAGGGTATGGCCGGAACCGCATATGGTATGCGCAACGGCACCGAACTCAACACCAAAAACCCGGCCTCGTATGCTGCTATCGACTCGCTGTCATTCCTTTTCGATGTGGGGGTGTCATTACAAAACGGCAATTTCTCACAAAACGGCACAAAAACCAATGCCAAAAACACCTCTGTTGATTACATCACAACCGGGTTCCGCATGGCGCCACGCCTGGGCATGTCTATCGGCCTTGTGCCATTCAGCACCATTGGCTACGAAATAACAAGCACCAAGTCAAGTCTTTCACAAGACGGCTATTCACAAATTGAGCAGACCAACACCTTTTCGGGTGACGGTGGCTTGCACGAGGTATATGCCGGCATCGGTTGGGCACCAATAAGACCACTTTCCCTGGGTGTCAACCTGGGATACTTGTGGGGCGACATAGAGCACAAATCGGTAATGAACGTGTCGGGCACCACCAACAGCTCGACGCCAAGCACACGCCAGACCTACTCGGCCGACATTCGCACCTACAAGGTTGATTTTGGTTTGCAATACGAGCAGCGCATCAATAGCAAGAACAAACTCACACTGGGTGTTACCTATGGCTTAGGACACGATGTCAACCGCAGCGCCGCGTTCTACAACCAGCGCATACAATCAGGCAAAGTTATCAGCGGCGACACACTCAACTGCCGCAACGCATTTCAGTTGCCCCACACATTCGGCGTGGGTTTGACTTGGGCACACAACAACTCCCTGCGTGTGGGAGCCGACTACACCTTTCAAAAGTGGAGCAACGTAAAATTCCCCGACGTGGTGACACCCGACGAGTATGTCACACAAAAGGGCTTCTTTGCCGACATGCACAAAGTTAGCTTAGGTGCAGAGTACATACCTAACCCCGAGGGAATGCGCTGGCGCCAACGCGTGCGCTACCGCGCCGGCTTGTCATACGCCACCTCGTATGCCAAAATCAACGGCAACGATGGGCCGCACGACTTTTTGGCAGCCCTTGGCGTGGCACTGCCCATCATGAATGCCTACAACAGCCGCAGCCTCATAAACTTCTCTGTGCAATACGAGCACGTCAAGCCCAAAACGGCCGGCATGATTACCGAAAACTACATTCGCTTCAGCATCGGACTGACCTTCAACGAGCGTTGGTTCATGAAGTGGAAGGTTGACTAACCGCCCGCTGGTTCACTACACCTATGTACAAAGCATTTATCACATTATTGCACAAGTGGCACGTCGCAGCATTATTAACCATGCTGGCCGTGCCACTGTCGTGCACCAACGATGCGCCCCCCATGGGCAACACCGTAACAGGACGCGACTCACTGCCGGTAATGACCACCTACGGTGTGTCGAAACTCATTACCGACTCGGGCGTGGTGCGCTACAAAATCATAACCGAGGAATGGCGCATTTACGACAAAACTACACCACCGCGCTGGGAGTTTCCCAAAGGCCTCTTCCTCGAGCGCTACGATAACAAGTTCAAGGTCGACCTGCGCTTCGCCGCCGACAGCGCCTGGCTTTATAACCAAAACGTGTGGAAACTGCGCGGCAACGTTGTAATCGACGACAAAACATCGCAAAGCCACCTGCGCACTCAAGAGCTATATTGGAACATGCAGACGGGCGAAATGGCATCGAACGTGCACACCATACTCAAACAGCCACAACAGGAAATTGAAGGCACATGGTTCCGCGCCACCATGCAGAACGGACGCCCCACGCAATACCACATACGTCAATCGCGCGGCTTCATGCCAATGGGCGATGTTGCAGGGCCACAACAGCCACAACCTAACGCCTCCGACAACGGTGGCCAGACACAGGCCGACAGCACGCAACAACCCAAGCGCGACGCACCCGTGAGCCATCCCAAAACACGACGCGAATAACTATAACTAAGCAACGGCAAGATACTTAATACACAATATTAACACAAACCTTGCACACACTTATAGGCAAACAACTCAAAATTAAAGGCACTTACCCCTCCGTAAGTGCTTTTTTTTACCTAACTTTGCCCGAAATTATGTATACTGCAAATAATAATAAAACAATATAATAACTAACAACTTAAATGGCAGCATTACAATCAATCAGAAGCAAAGGTGCACTGCTTGTAGGCGCATTGGGCCTGGCCCTCTTTGCCTTCATTGCCGAAGAATTCTTCCGCTCGTTGGAAACTACCTCCAACATGGACAGAAACATTGTAGGCGAGGTGTACGGCGAAAAGCTCAACATTCAAGATTTCCAGCAAATGGTGGATGAGCAAAGCGAAGTAGCCAAAATGCAAATGCGTATGCAGGGGCAGGACGGCACCCTCAACGACCAACAAACAGAACAAATCCGCGAGCAGGTTTGGCAGCAGTTTGTACAAAAAAGCATGATAGAGCACGAGTGCGACAAACTCGGCCTCTTCGTAACCGATGGCGAAGTGCAGGAAGCACTGCGCCAAGGTGATGCACAAAGCCTGCAAATGATGACCATGTTCTTCCGCAACCAGCAGACAGGCAGATTCGACCTTCAGAGCCTGCAGGACTTCATGAAGAACTACAACAAGACCATTGCACAGGCTCAACAAGCACAAAACGCTGAAGCTGTAGAGCAAATACAAATGGTTAAGAAGCTTTGGGATTACACCGAAAAGCAGCTCCGCGACGAATTGCTCTCTAACAAATTCAGCATGCTCTTTGCAATGGGCTTCGTTTCTAACCCCATTGCCGCTAAAGAGAACTTTGACGAGCGCAACATTCAAAAGAATGTCGAAATTGCAGCACTCCCCTATTCAGCTATCGACGACAAGGGCATTCAAGTTTCAGACGACGATTTGAAGAAAGCCTATGACGAGTTCAAGGACAACTTCTACTCACCCGTCGAGACTCGCGACATCAAGTTAATCGATGTCAATGTAGTGGCAAGTGCCTCAGACCGTGCCGAACTCACCAAGAAGGTACAAGGTTTCCAGCAGCAGTTACAAAATGGCGGTGACGTAGCCAACATCGTACGCTCGTCAAACTCTGCCGCACAATACTCTAACCTTGCACTCAGCAAGCAGGCCTTCCAAAGCATGCCCGATGTGGTTGCCGCCCTCGACTCTATGGCAGTTGGCAGCGTTAAGCCCACATACTACAATGCACAGGACAACACCATCAACACCATCAAACTCATTGGCAAGGAAGAAGCGCCCGACTCTATTCTCTACCGTCAGATAGCATCAACCAAAGCCGACCCCGCTGAGCGTAAGGCACAGGCCGACTCTATACTGAAAGCTCTGAACGCTGGTGCCTCATTTGCCGAATTGGCCAAGAAATATGGTCAGTCTTCTGACTCTGTTTGGATTTCTTCTAACCAGTACGAATCATTCGGCATGCAGGAAGAGAGCACCTCTTACCTGAGTCAGCTCTACAAGATTGGTGCACACAGCGCACAAGTTATCTCTAACGACCAGGGCGCAGCCGTTGTACAGGTGCTCGACCGCAAAAAGATGGTTACAAAGTACAATGTGGCAATCGTTAAGTGCCCCCTCAACTTCTCAAAGAAGACTTACGAGGACGAGCTTAGCCGCTTCAACCGCTTCTTGGCTCAGAACAAGGACGTTGCCTCTATCGAAAAGAATGCTGCCAAGAGCGGCTACATGATAACCGATCTGCCCGGCTACTCACCCCTTCAAAACGTCATTGCCTCGCGCATTGGCGGCAGCGGTGCAAAGGATTGCGCACGTTGGATTTTCGACGAGGCCAAGGCCGGAGAGGTTTCAAAGCTCTACGAGTGCGGCCGCAACGGCGACCACCTTATTGTAGCTTGCGTTACAGCCACCAACGACAAGGGCTACTTGCCTTGGGACAACAAGCAGGTTAAGGACTTCCTCACACAGGTTGTCAAGCAGCAAAAGAAGGCTGAAAAGGCTATGGCTATGGCCAAGAATGTTAAGACTGTGTCTGACATGCAGAAACTCAAAGGCAACGTGATTGCCACACTTACCAACCAGACAATGGCCGGCTACCCCACCGTAAATGGTGTAAACGTGCCCGAGCCCAAGCTCGCAGGTGCCATTGCCAAGACTGCCGTAAACAAGTTCTCTGGCCTTGTACAGGGTGCAGGTGCAGTTTACGTGTTCAAGGTTACTGCCCAGAGCAAGACTGCCGACAAGTTCAACGCTCAGGCCGAAATGGCTCAGATAGCCCAGATGAACGGCCAGCGTGCTTACCAGGCTACATTCAACTATCTGTTGCTCCACAACTCTAATATGAAGGATCGTCGCTACGAGTTCTAATAATCATGACGTAATGACGTAAGTCTTACAAACCCCTATATTAAGCGGGAGGAAAACCATATCAGGCGTTTTCCTCCCGCTTATTTTGTTTGCGAATTATTGCTGTACGGTGAAACCAATCTGATATTATAGCACTAAGTTTGCAGTTGAATGCTCACGGATCGCACCGATTGCACGGATTCTGTCACTCATACAACGTGCTTTAGCACCACGGAGATGACGGATTTGACGGATTTTGTGAGCATTGCATGCTCACTTCGCTATTGGCCCGTAACGTACCCGTGGCGAAATATGTTAGCACAGATTATGTAGTAAGGGACCTGGTCGCAGCAACGAGCTAATGGCGAAGTGAGCATGCAATGCTCACAAAATCCGTCAAATCCGTCATCTCCGTGGCGCTAAAGCACGTTACGTGAGCGAAAGAATCCGTGCAATCGGTGCGATCCGTGAGCCATAGTAATATATTGCTTTTTGGTGGGTGTCTTTTCTTTTTATTTTCCCGACGCGAGACGCGTCGCCCCCATTAGAGTTAGCGTTTCTTCAAGCACCAAACGCTACCGCCAGGCGCAAGCACAAAACGCTATCTCTAATGGGGGCGCTTTTCCCGAAAAAAATATCCGCAACGCCTGGTTGCAGGCATTGCGGATAGGTTTTCTATGTTATTGTCTTACGGACAGTAATATCAACTCTTCAACTTGTTTGCGAGTTTCGTCCACGCAGTGGGTGTTTTTAGTTGTTCCCCCACCAAGGTGCTGAGGCTGTGCTTATCGGACTGTCGTTGTCAGAGGCAGCATCGTCATCACCCGCATTGTCCGCATTCTCTTTGCTGTCCTCCGTGTTGTCGGCAGCCTCTTTATCAGTTTCAGCTTCCGTGGCAGCATTCGCTTCGTCGTTAGCCACATTGTCTGTTGCTTGGGTGGGGGCATCACCCGTTTCAGGGTGCAGAATGTTCTCACGCAAGTTGATCAGTTGGCGGTTAAACGGCGCCAGTTCCAGTCCCTTCTCAATCAGCTCCAAAGCCTCGTCGGTACGGCCGAGTTTGTTGAGCGAAATGGCTTTTTGCCACATATAAAACACTTTCCTTGCAACCGAGTTGGCCACTTGCGGGTCGGTCATGATGCTGTCTACAGTAGCAATAAACTCGTCGTAGGCCTGAATGGGCAAGTAATAGTTAAGAGCCAAGAATTGCTTGGTAGTGAGCGAGTCGGTCAGTTGGTCGCGGTGTGCACTCATAAACTCCTTGGCCTTGTGGCGGGCAGCCTCCTTCTCTGTCTCAGTTTCAGCCTGTTTGTAGCGTGAAACGTACAAGGTAACGAGGTCCTTTACGCAGCTTTCGGGTCGTTCGCCATTGGTCAGGGCCTTAGTGTAAAGCTCTTCAGCCTTGTCGTATTCCTTGTTAAGGTAAGCACGTTTGGCATGCGCGTAGGTGGCGCAGGGCTTGTAGGTTTGTATACCATCGGGCGTAGTGTTGTTGTAGGCCGATGGTGCCGGCAGTTTGTCCTTCACCACCTCAAGCATGTCTTTGGCTTCGGCATTGTCGGGGAAGAGTTCAAGCACATGCTCAATAAGCCCCTTGGCCAGATAATAGTGGCGTGCGTCAATTTGGTCGTCGGCTATGGCCAGTGTGTCTTCAACTGTGTGCGGCAAATGCACGCAGGTGGCAATAGGCCCCATGTTGTTTCTGCCGATAGAATAAACAACCTTTGTACCCTTGTGCAGTTCGTTGCACAATTCATCTTCTGCTATTTGCTGAATGTAGAAGTAAAGGTCATTTTCGGTGTTAAAGTCATGAATAAAGCCATAGCGCTTTATGGCATTGTAGTAAGTGATGCGTCCGCGTGCGCCAACGTATGGCGTGCGTGCCACACCATGTTCGCCCGAACCATTATATCCGTTAGTTTGGTTGTAGGCATTTATCCCGTCATTATCTGCGTAATCAGACTTAAAGTACTTTTTGCGTCCCATTCGGGGGTCGATAGCTTGCAGTCGTTCAAGGTCGATGTGTCCCACCACTTTGGGTTCAGCCACGGGGGCCGCGCCGGTCAGGTTGTCGGCCGATGGAATGTTGTCTGCTTCATCGCCAAGTACATCGCGCAATGTTTGTGGACGTTCCTCTGCGTCGGTGCGAATGTCTGCGTCAGCGGTAGTTGCGTAATTTAAGTCCTCAGTTTGTAGGTCTTCATCGCTTTCAGTTGGTTCAACTGTAGCTTGCTTGCCATTGCAGGGCATCATAGGCACCGGACTATCCGCTGTAAAAGTACGAATGTCTGAGGCTGCAATGCCGCAGACCTTTCCATTAGATTGGCGCAAAACAATGTATTTGTTGTTTACATACTCTATTTGTCCGGCAATCACGCCTTCCGAACAGGTGACCTCAATGGTGTCGCCAATCTGATAATTTGATTTGATAAATGCTAACATGTCTGTTAATATTTAATGTTTGTAATGATGTGTGTCGCGTCTGGCATATTGCATTTTATGCCAAACGTGATTGTATAGTGCAAAAATAGTATTTTCTTTGTGATATACATCATGTTGCAAGTTATTTTGACAGTAAAAAGTGGTCTGATTTCGTTAGATAGTTTACAAAATGACGGGCGAACGCGTTTTTCAGCTCATTTTTGCCAGATATCCGTCCAAAACCATCGCTCAAACTAACGTTCTGAGCATAGCTTGAAGCATCGTTCGGAGTATCGCTCGGAAGTCCAAATCAAAAAAGTCCTGACTTCATCACTTTCCTGCACCATCACATAGCGCATATTGACAATCAGTGAGTTGCTTCATTTGATTGGGTGACGCACTGACAAAGTCTGAAAAAAGCGCTACCACAAAATGCAAGCACTAAACGCTACCTCTAATGGGGGCGACGCGTCCCGCGTCGGGGATAGTGCAGTTGTTATTTAGTGAGGGGTGCCTTTCCTTTTTATTTTCCCGACGCGAGACGCGTCGCCCCCATTAGTGCTTGCGTTTTTTCCTAACTTCATCGCTCTTTTATACCATTGAATGGCGCATGTTGAAAAACGAAGCGTTACGTCATTTGATTGGGTGACGCATTGACGAAGTTAGGAAAAGTGTTTTTTGCTTTGGACTTCACTCGCCTTGCACTACTTTGCTTCGCGAAGACAGGCTGCGACTCGGAAGTACAAATCAAAAAAAGTGTTTTTTGCTTTGGGCTTCACTCGCCTTGCACTGCTTTGCTTCGCGAAGATAGGCTGCGGCTCGGAAGCCCAAATCAAAAAAAGTGTTTTTTGCTTTGGGCTTCGCTCGCCTTGCACTGCTTTGCTTCGCGAAGATAGGCTGCGGCTCGGAAGTCCAAATCAAAAAAAGTGTTTTTTGCTTTGGGCTTCGCTCGCCTTGCACTATCTTTGCACCTTGAAAACATAGGTACCCTTACGATTATGATCAACAGAGAACTGATAAGGCTGAAAGTGGTTCAGCTCGTATATTCGTATTATCAAAATGAAGGCAAAACTATTGATATGGCCGAAAAGGAACTCAACTTCTCATTGCAGAAGGCCTACGACCTTTATCAATACCTGCTCTCATTGTTGGTAGAACTTAAAAAACACGCCGAACGTAAAGACGCCGTGCGCGTGGCACGCGAAAAACGTACTGGTGCCGCAGTTGGTGGCATATCACCCGACAAGCAGTTTGCCGACAACAAGTTGCTTTGCCAGTTGGACGATAACAAAGCTCTGATTGACTATCGAGAGAACCGTAAAGGGCAATGGCCCGAGGAGGACGCTTTCGTAAAGAAACTTTATGCCAAAATGGTAGAAAGCAACATTTACGAGATGTACATCACCAAGGAGGATTTCTCATACGAGGCCGACCGTGAAGTGGTGCGCAAACTCTACAAAACTTTTGTGTGCAACAATGACGACTTTGACGCCTTGCTCGAGGAACACTCACTTTATTGGAATGACGACAAGCAGGTGGTAGACTCGTTTGTAATGAAAACCATCAAGCGCTTTGACGAGAAAAGCACGCCCGAGCAAGAACTCCTGCCCGAATATGCTGCCGACGAGGACCGCCTGTTTGCTGGCAAACTCTTTGAGGCTGCCCTTGAGCGTGGAGCCGAATTGCGCGACATTATCCGTGCTCACACCAAAAACTGGGAGTTCAACCGCTTGGCTTTCATGGATGTGATTATCATGCAGATAGCTCTGGCCGAAATTCTCACATTCGACTCAATACCCCTCAATGTCACCTTCAACGAATATCTTGACATAGCCAAGGTGTACAGCACACCACGCAGTTCGTCGTACATCAATGGCATGCTCGACGGCATTGTCAAAGAATTGGCCAAGGAAGGCCGTATCACCAAAGTGCGCGAGCGCAAGGTAAAGAAGGAGACCGACAACAAGTAAACTTGTAAACTGCGGTTTTGTATGAGTTCAGGCTCCTGCAAAGCACGCACAATGTACAGATAAATAAAAAACTAATTCATACCCCTTAACACAAAATGAACGCAATTGTTTTAGAAGCAGCCCAGGGCCAGCAAGGCGGTGGCATGAGCATTATTATCATGATGGTGGTTTTGTTCGCCATTGTTTACTTCTTCATGATCCGTCCGCAGAACAAGAAGCAGAAAGAAATTCAGAAGTTCCGCAATGCACTGACTGTTGGCCAGGACGTCGTAACCATTGGTGGCATACATGGTACCGTCAAGGCCATTAACGAAGATGAAGGCACCGTGACTCTCGAAGTTGCTACTGGCGTAAAGATTACTTTTGCCAAGGAAGCCATCAATCCTATTGCCACAAACAACAAGAAGTAAGACAGTAAACTGGTTGACGGATTTTCTCTAACGGGACAAGCAAGTCCACCTGCTCTGCCAACCCACATATACACCCAATTAAAAAGGCTTCGCCCCAATGTTATAAGCATGTTGTCAACACACAGCATGGCAGCATGGGCCGAAGCCTTTTTGGTTAAGTAGGCGTCACCTATACACCTGCTTGTCAAGAAAAACACCATGGCAAACAACCAACCCAACAATACACACCATGCCGACAAGCTGCGCCGCAAATGGTTGCAGCGCAAATGGCTGTCGTGGTTATGGAACAAGCAAACCTTCATTTTCCTGTTCTTTTTAGTGCTCAGCACCACCTTCTGGCTTTTTCAAGCACTTAACGAAACCTACGAGGAGGATTTTGCCATACCCATTGAATTGCGTAATGTGCCAGGCAATGTGGTGGTCACTACCGACCTGCCCAATGTGGTACACGTGTCGTTGCGCGACAAGGGCAGTGTGCTGCTTGCCTATCGCTACACCCACAAGTTCAAGTCTATTGTGGTGGACTTCACAACGTATAGCAACAATAATGGCTATGGCGCAGTGCAAACGGCCGAAGTCATGCGTCAAATAGCCACGCAGCTGGTGGGCAGCACCCAGATAGTGTCAATCAAACCCGACACGCTCGAGTTCTATTACAACTACGGACTTTGCAAACGCGTGCCGGTGGTTATGCAGGGCAAGGTGGGAGCCGGGCGCCTGTTCTCGCTGGCCAACATGCTGTTGGGACAAGATTCTGTAACAGTCTATGCTGCCAAGGAGTTGCTCGACACCATAACTGCAGCCTACACCCAGCCCCTCAATCTGCATGGGCTGACCGACACAACACGTGTCAGTGCGCCTTTTATGCCCGTGCGCGGTGCCAAGTTTGTGCCCAACAAGGTCAGTGTCACCTTCTGTGTCGACCGCCTTGTCGAAAAAACAGTGCAAGTGCCCGTGCAGCAAGTCAACTTCCCGGCGTCAAAGCAGTTGCGCACCTTCCCCGCCACGGTCAATGTCACCTTCCAGGTGGGCATGGGCCTTTACCGCAGCATAACGAGCGAAAACTTTGTGCTGGTGGTGAACTATGAGGAGTTGTTGCGCAACAAAACTAACGTGTGCCACCTCTCGCTCAAAACCACACCCACCGGTGTAAGCCATGTGCGCATATCGCCGCAAGATGTTGAATATATAATAGAGGAAATCCCTGAAGATGAAACAGACAACGAATAGCCCGGAACTGCCCTTGCGCATCGGCATAACGGGGGGCATAGGCAGTGGCAAAAGTTATGTTTGCCATCAGCTTGAGCAAGCTGGCCACCGCATATTTTATTGCGACGATGAGGCTAAGCGCATCATCAGGACGCACCCTGATGTGATGGACGAGTTGCGTGCCTTGGTAGGGCCACAAGTGTACGATGCCGACGGTGGGCTTAACAAGCCGGTGCTGGCGGCCTATCTGTGCCAGGGGCGCCATTATTCGCAGCAAGTCGACTGCATTGTCCACCCCCGTGTGGCGCAGGCGTTCGGTCAGTTCTGTGCGGCGCAGCCGTCCGCGACCAATGCGAACCTGCCCATACCACCCGGCAAGTACTTGTCTCTTGAAGCCTTGCAGCAGCTGCCTGCTTCGGGGGTTGTATTTATGGAGTGCGCCTTACTCTTCGAGTCGGGATTTAACCGCTTGGTAGACTATTCGGTGTTGGTACATGTCAGTGCGCAAACGCAGTTGCAGCGCCTGATGGCACGCGACCACATCAGTGCCCAAAAGGCACAAAGCTGGATAGACCTACAACTCTCCGAAAGCGAGAAAATGGCACGGGCCGATGCCTACATCGTGAATGAGTGAACCTGCTCATTTCTTGATATCTGCACAATATATGGGTGTGTGCACAATTTATAAGGCGAGCTTTTGCACATAGTTTGCACAAATATTACTATCTTTGCCAAACGTCTGCTTTCTTAAGCAGCTCTCTTTCCATGACACGTTGCACCTCGGTGTGCGTGCTGATACCGATAACAAACAACATAACAAACAGAAAATAAAATGCAAGACACAATTTTGGCCATTTCTGGCAAGCCCGGACTTTATCGTCTCATATCGCAGGGTCGCGGTATGCTTATTGTTGAAACTGTTGGTGCTGACAAGAAGCGTTTGCCTGCAGGTGCGCGCGACCGCGTTACATCGCTCAACGATGTATCAATGTACACTAACGAGGACGACAAACCGCTGATGGAAATTTTCCAATCTATTGCCGACAAGGAGAATGGCCAGCCTACCAGCATCGACTATAAAAAAGCCAGCAAGCAGGAGTTGGCAGACTTCATGGCCAGCGTGTTGCCCGATTACGACCGTGACCGTGTGCACGACTCTGACATTAAGAAACTCATTCAGTGGTACAACATTCTCGTAAATGGTGGTTACACCAAGTTTGTTGACGAGTCTGAGGCTGCTGCTGAGACTGCAGAGGCTGCTGAATAATTCTGCCACGTCGGGTTATTTCCGCACAAACACAGACTACAATTTTTCCATCATGGAAGCGTTGCTTGAAACAGATAAGTCATTACTGTTCAAGCAACGCTTTTTTTGTGGGGTGATGGTGTGCTGTTTAGTGCACAAAGTGCAGATGCCCTGCCAAAGATATTTGTTTTGTGGCTTAATCTACACTCGGCACTTTTTGATGAACGCAAGCACTAATGGAAGCGACGTGTCAGTCAGGCTCGTAGTAAGCATCGCGTTCCTTGCAAAAATCTATCAACCGACCAAACGTGTAGTCGGCCTGCAACAAGGGCGCATTGCCCACCATTATCAAGCGTTTGCGCGCACGCGTCATGGCCACGTTGAGCTTACGGTCTATGATGCTGCCCGTGCGCTCGTCTACATATTCATTGTTGGTGAGAAACTGTAGCTGATACTTCTTCTTTGCCGTAAAGCTGTAAATCACCACATCGCGCTGGCTGCCTTGGTAGCGCTCTACCGTGTCGATGGTGATTTGGTGCAGAACGGGAATACCAAGGCGGTCAATAGCCGAACGCACAGTAGCTATCTGGTTGCGGTAGGGCACTATCACCCCCACCGTCATGGCCACATCAAAACTGCTTTGTGCCATACGATATACCTCACCTACTATCTGTGCCACCAATCTGGCTTCGGCTTGGTTTACCTTGTCGGGCTCCTCTGGATTGACAGCTGGCACACACGACACAAACGACACACGCTGCGCCGCCAGCACCTGCTCCACCCAGTTCTCTTCCGAACAGACTTTTGAAGTTGGTTCCACTTGATGCGGCAGCGGCACTTCGCACAATGCGCTTTCGTAAAAGGCATCACTCGGAAATTTGGCAATGTCGCGGTGCATACGCCCCTGCCGTGTGAGCAGATGACACACTGCCTCGTTCACCGACCCATCAGCATTATAACCATACAGATGTAACAAACGTTCGAACAACGACAAGCGGCAATCGGTCAGTCCTATGCCGTGCAGCAGCGGTTCGTTCACTGCCGACTCGTCGGTGCCCTGCTGCACGACTGCAGGCAACTGCTTTTCGTCGCCAATCAGTACAAAACGCTTGATGGCACACTCGCCATGACTCTGCGCACAGAGCAAAGGCAATATATGAGGCTCCAATATCTGCGAAGCCTCATCGACAATGGCCAAATCAAAAGCCTTGAGCTCGAGCAGCGGCAAAGCGGCGCACACCGAGGTTGTTGTGCCACAAAACACCCTTGTGCCCATAATCAAGTTGCGCACCTGTTGCACATTGGGCTGCTCCATTTGGTCAATGCGCTCGCTCAACAGATGCGGGCGATAGCGCTCGTCGCAACTGAAGTCGCTGCCCAAGCGTATAAAGTCAAGCCCTGGAATATCTACCAATTTGCTGCATATTTCGTCCACTGCACGGTTGGTATACGACAACAGCAGCACCCGGCTGCCTTCTTGCAGCAATTCCTCGGTCAATATGTTTTTCATGCCATACGAGGTCTTGCCCGTTCCCGGCGGACCGATAACCAGGTACATATCCCGCGCTCGCCGTGCATTTTGCACCAGTTGGTTGAACTCCGCATTGCCATAGTCGCCCTTGAGCGTGATGCGTGCGTCAACCTCAGGCTTGCGCTGGCCAAGCAACACATCGCGCCGTTCCTTAGGTGCGGTGAGCAGTGCTTGCAGACCTCGGTATTGCGCATTGTACGACGACTCCATAAAGTCGTGCTCCATGGCCCACACCTTGTGCCGGTAAAACTCAAACACCTGGCGGCTGGTTTGCGGATTGCGCAATCGCACTTTTACACCATGCTGCTCAATGGCTGTAATGGTGCAGCGAAACACCATGGTAGCTGTAGCATCGGGAATGCTGCCCTTGGCATAAGGGTAGAAGAATACGATGTCGCCCACGCGGAAATTTGACAAATCGGCATCGATGCAACCTGTACTTTTGTCGTCAAACTCCAAGGTTACGTCCTCCACCTTATCGTCCTCGCCATCGGGGTGAATGGTCAGATTTTCGTAGATGTTGCCAGCCTCGCGCTTATCCTCAACCGAGGCATTCCACACCGAGGCAAACCCCGAATGCTCCTTTGTACGGTTGCCAATGCGCGAAAGTGCTTGCTCGTTGGCCACAAACTGCATAAACCTGAAGTAGTAGGCACGTTCGAGCGGCGATGCCTGCCGTATGGGCTTGAGCAGTGCCTCGAGTTCGGGCCGTGTATAACGGTTCCACAACACGCCATTTGCCCCAGGATATATGCGCTCGGGGGTGAGCGTTTCGAGCACCCGCATACCGCCCTTGGCGTACCAACCGTCGCACCAGGCCAGTTGGTTGCGCAATTTGATGGCCTCGAACAACAATTTGGGCGCTGAAGTGACAGCATCTAACCCGTGTGCATAACGCGAATAAAGCAGGAAGGCTTGCATCTGATCGGCATTGACGCGCTCGTAATCGTAGTGCAGCAAGGCACGGTATAGCAATATCTGCACAAAGTGTGGTTCCTGTTTGCCGGTGTACTCCTCAGCCGAGGCCCCAGGCAGCCACTTACATTTGCCCGACTTCTGCTCTATGACGGTTCTAAAGTTTAAGTCGAGGAAATCCATACGTCCCTGCAGCCCCAACATGTCTGAAAAGAAAGAAGGCTCGAGCATGATGTGGTCTGACCTGAACTGCTCCGCCGTTTGCTGCTCATACTCGTGCGCCATCATTTGCCTTATGTGTTGTTGCTGCCGACGTGCCTGGTCATGGAAGTCGCTCGTCAAGTCCTCACAAGTAACAAAGTTGACAGCATTGCGACGGAAAAAGCGCTTCATGCTCTCGGCATACGTCAAGTTCTGCTTATAAGCCTCCTCATCAAGCAGCTGCCCCGCAAAGTTACCGAGCAACATGGCCGATGTCTGCTTAAACGGCTTGATGCGGTTAAAGAGTTCGGCCAGCGGCGAGCGTCCTGCCTGCGTAAAGCAGTTAGCCACCGAGGTGACGTTTATTAAATAGTCGGGCGCATAAATCAACAGTTCGGGCAAGATGTCGTCCCCCACCCTTCGCGGTCTGACCACGTTCAGTGCCTCGCCTTCGGTCAGGCAACGGCGCAGATAGGTCCAGTCGCCTGGCACAAATTTGTTTTCGGCCACATAGTTTATGCGCACCTCCTCATCGTTGTCCTCGCGCGTGGCATATATATAGGTGTTGTCCCACCTGTTTATGACACATCTGAAATAAGGCTCATCGCGTCCGGCGGCGTCCTTCTCCCTTTGCGGCATGACGCGTTTGGTGGTGTGTGGCAACAACTGCTGCAATTTGCCGGGAGCTGCGGCCTGATACACCAATTCTAAAAAGCGTACCACAGCCTTGAGGTCGACCAACCACGCATCTGCCAATTCTTGGTCTTTTTCAAGCGTCAAATAGCGCAGACGGTTACGCGTGTCGTTTATGGCAAACGACAGACTGCGGTCGTTCTCGCGTAATTGGTGCTTTTTCACAAGATAGTCTATCTTGGCATACAACCCGCTCATTTTAACCGTCACATCGCGCAACTGTTGGTCGACGCCCACCATCAGCACCTCACGCAACACACCATAGCGTGTGCGTACATTGCGATGGCTACTGATACGCCACAAGGCATCAAACAACTCGTCGGCAGTTTCGAGCAGTGGTTCTTGCAAATTTATCTTATCTTCTTTTGTTTCCATACTTCACAGTCTTACGCTTGTGCTTTACTATTAGTCATTTCAAAGTCGTGACGATGCTTCACTATGCCCTTCATATGTTGTTGCGCCCACTCAGTCAGTTGCTTGATTATCGGCACAAGACTGTGTCCCACTTGCGTCAGTTCATACTCCACCCTCATGGGCACTTCGGGGTACACCGTACGCTTTACCAAGTCGTCGGCTTCGAGTGCACGCAAAGTGCCCGACAACATTTTCGATGATATGTCGGGTATGAGCTTGGCCAACTGGTTGTAACGGGTGCTTTTGTTCTCGCTCAAAATCAAAATCAAGAGCAGTGCCCACTTATTGCCGAAACGCGACACCACGTTGCGTATGGGACAGATTTCGATGATAGAATATTTTTCCTGTTTTTTTAGCATGACAATGTGCTGATATTCTTCAAGAGTGAGTACAAAGTAAGATAGTTACCTTTTCGTAACCTCTTGTGTACCAATCATTTATTGGTTACTTTTGCACTATCAAAAAGAGAGTTATACAATGGTTGTAAAGTTACAATCAAATTATGACAACAGCAAATAGTATTCACTCTAAATATAAGCAAGAACAATGAAACAAGTAAAGACTGTGGCTTCTGCCACCAATTTCAAAGCCATCAACGTTGGCAAGTTAAACGAAGTGTCTGACTATGTACTCGAACTCGGACCGGACGTTAAAATCCCCGGCAAGGTGTTTGGAGGCCAGGCCTTGGGTGCAACAGGCGGCGAGTTCTCATTCCAGGTGTTCCAGCCTGGCACCGAAACAGGCTTTCTTCACACTCACAAAACACACGAAGAACTCTACTTTTTCTTGAGCGGCGAAGGGCAGTTTCAAGTAGATGGCGAGATATTCCCCGTTAACGAGGGCAGCGTAGTGCGCGTGGCACCTGCTGGTGTACGTTCTGTACGCAACAACGGCAGCGCGCCGCTCATCATGCTTTGTGTGCAATACAAGGGCAACACCTTCACTGCTGACGATGCTGCCGATGGCGTTATCCTTAACGAACCCGTTAAGTGGTAATTGCATATCAGCCAACAATCCAGAACAAACAAACTTATTAAAAGGCAGGCTGCACCTATATAATAATATATATAAGTGCAGCCTGTATTGTATTAACGTTAATACCCTAAGTCTTACTCAGGCACCACGTTGGTTGTACCACCAAGGTACTTGTACTCACCGTCAATCGAAATGCCTTTGGCCTTTTTACCAGTCACGGTCATGTTGATGGTACCACCACTCAGCGTATAGTTGCCCGTTACCTTGATGCCGCGGCACTTGCTGCTATTTTGCAATCCGGTGACGGGATCGGTATATTTGTGAGTGGTGCCCGACACGGTCATATTGATAAGTGTGGTAGCGCCCTCGGCCTGAGCTACAAGCAGATTGCCACCCACGCTCATGCCCTTCGAGCCATCGCCCGACACAGTGGCCTTGATGGTACCGCCATTGATAGTCACGTCCTTTTCGCCCTTCAAACCTTTGACGTCAATCGCAGCCACGTCCATGGTGATAGCGCCGCCATTGATTATAATTTGGCCATTTTGCAGATCGGCAGCGTCCTTCGTGCAACTTGCATCCACACAGTCACCCTTTGTACCACTCACATTGAGTGTGCCACCGTCCATTTGGAAATATTGGTCAACGTGCAAGCCATCGCTGACTGCCGACAACACATTGATTGTGGTGCCACCATTCTTAATCCAAGTGTACTCGTCCGAGGCATAAGCGTGCTTGGTATTGCCTGTCAAGTTAAGCACACCTGCACCCTTGATTTCGGCATGACCATTGATAAAGAAGCAAGCCTTTTGCATGCCACCGGCCCCATCGGTCAGCGAGTTGGTCGACCCATCTGCCAATATCACGTTGATGCGTTTGCCATTATCTACACACACAGCCGCACTGTCGGGGTTGGTAAGATTGAGGTTGTCAAAGCGCAAGGTCGACTTGTAGTGACCGTCCATATAGAACGAGCCGTTAGTGGCTGTGCCGCCCAAGGCATAAGTTATTTCCTCGGCAGTTTCGGGCGCGGCCACCACACTTACGTGGTCGCCCTTCACTGCGATGTTGAGCAACGACGCCACATCACCCGACACCGTCACCCAAGTGTTGCCGTTGGCATAAGCCACCTGCATGGTGCGGGCAGCGGCAGCCTGTGAGCGGTCAACTACAATAGAGTCGATGTCTGACGTATTGAACGTTTTGCCCTGCAAGGTCAGCTGCGTGCCATTGTTAAAGTTTACATCGCCAAGCGCCTCGGCAGCGTATGATGTCACCACATGACCGGTATATACCTTCATGGTCTGTGCCACGGCGGCAGAGGTGAGTGCGGTGGCAGCTATAAGGGTAAAGATACGTTTCATTGGGCTATAACTTTAAGTGTCTGGTTATTTACACGTACAAGGTAGGTGCCCTTTGTCAGGTGCGCCGTACCCACTTGTCGGCCGTCGATACTGTAAACGCTCACACGGCTCCCCGCAGGTGCGTTCACCTTGAGCTGGCCGTTTACGATGCTGGCATGCAGCCCGTTGTCATTAGCAGCAACCGTGTTCACTGCCGTGGGAGTAGTGCTGAAAAACATTTTGCTCATGTCGGCCACCGGTGCAGTAAAGGTTTCTATGCCATTGGTTGCCACCAGATTGTCGTTGGCAAAGGTTATCTTGAGCTTGTCAATGCTCAACGATGCCTCCTCACCCGTCGTTTTCTTAAACGTGAGATAGTCATAACTCTGTGCTGATGCGGGCAGAACTGCTGCACACAGGAGCAAGACTGAAAGCAGTTGTTTCATATTTGTGTAAAAGGTTTAAGTAGGTGTTCAAAATTATTTTTACATTGAAAGTGCGTTATCGGGACGCAGATGTTTCCTTCGGGCGAAGAAGCATAGCGGGCTATGTGACTGAGGACGAAGGGAACAGATGCGTGCCGAGAACGTGCTTTCAATGTGAAAATGACACCTACTGATTGTATAAAATAATTTTGAACACCTACTTTAGAACTTAAACTTGTAACCGAGACTAAGCACATGAATATCTGAGTCGTTGTCGTCGTCAGCACCGTTGTTATAAACATAGGCTATGTCGAGGCGGTGCTGTTTGGTTATCTTCCATTCGGCCCCCACCGTGAGGCGCTGCTTGTCAAGGTGCAGTTGGTTGCTCATGTCGTTGCTGAACTCGTAGGTCAGATAAGGCGTCCACGCGCAATGCTTGATGTTGTACTCCACGCCGAAACGCGAGCGCAGGTAGTGGCGGTCCTTTGCAGCCTTTGGGCGCTCAGGGTCAACCTTTGAGTTACCAAACTTATTTCCACCATATTCGTACACAGTACCCGTATAGCCGGCAAGATGGTCTGCGCTCAGCGGCGATTTGTAGACAGTGCGCACAGTGGTGGTAGCCACAAAGTGGGTGTATTGATAGCGCTCACGCACCGACAGGGTGAAACGTCCCACGGGCAAACTGCCTGATACATCAAATGTAGCACGGTGCTTGCTGCGCCAATACGCATCGTCCACCTTGCAGTTTTTGAGCGCGCCATTTGCCTCGTCGTATTCATACTTTGTTTCCTGCAGATTATAGTCACGCAGGAAGCTGTAGCCAGCTCCGAGCGATACATAGCTGCAAGGCTTATAGCCCACCCCTACCGACACACCGTAGCGCGTAAAGTCCTTCAACTTGTTTTCGGCACGCAAGTCTATGCCGGCATCAACCGACCATTGCTTTGACAGGCTCTTCTGCACCGCCAAGTCAGCCCATACGCCATAATCGTCGGCATGGGCCGTATTGGCTGCTGCCATCAGGGCCAACGCCGGCAGCAAGAGTCGTTTGTTAAGAACATTGTTTATCATAAGGCAAGAGGTGTTTATGCGTTCGGCTGGGGCAGCTTGGTCATGCGGTCAACGTCCTTGATACGGTTTTCGGGATCAAGGTAGAACACACGCAGCATGGTCATATCTGTCAAGAAGTCGACAGCGCCCACCTCAACGCGGGTGATTTTCAAACCGAGGCGTTCCTCAAGGTCGGCCTTGAGTTCGTCATAGCGCTCGGGCTTTATGAGGTCAATATTGTCGTACTTTACAAACTTGCAACCCTCGTGGCTGGTGGTAAGGAAGTTTTCGCAGAGCCACACGCACACAATGAACACCACGTTCACCACGCCGCCTTCAAGCCAGCTGAGTGTGGTGCCCGTGCACTTGCCATTGATAACGCTCAATGCTACAAGGAAGAACAAGTATGTCATCTCACGAATGGGCACACTCTCGGTGCGGTAACGTATGATGCCGAATATGGCAAACAAGCCAAGCGCGGCACCAATACCCACATCATGGGCATCGCGCATGAGCAAGGCTATCAGCATGAATATGCTTACGCTGAGCAATATGAAGGTGAAATAATAGTCGCGGCGACGGCCTTTGGGGTAGTAAAAGAAGTGTACCACCAACCATGTAACGATGGTGTTGATTACCAAGCTCGAGATGAGCGGCATGAGATGAAATGTAGAAAGGTCTAACATACTTATAATATAGGTGTATGTGTATAGTGAAACAATTAGATTTAGTTCGTTATTTGTCAAGGAGCAGCCCATTACGCCACCGCCACCAGTTTCAGGCTTCGGCCACCTTGCGTATTTTTACCAAGCGTTTTTTGAATCGGTTTATACGCAGGTCAGGGTCGGTTACCGAGGCACCAATGCAATACTTGCTAAAGCCAGCAGGCTTGATGCGCAACTGGCGCAGTATAGGCAGTATGGGCGAGGAGCAACGCCCGTCGCGCTTCAACTCAATCACCACAATATTGTTCATTGAAGCACGGTTCTCGGTGGCGTAATTATAGAATTGTATGCCAAAGTCTATAGTCAGTCGTTCAGTCTTGTCATAATTCACCAGCGTTATGCGGTTAAAGCGGTTGCCCACCGCCGGCCCCAAGTCGCACAGGTGCAACCCGGTCATTTCGGCCAGGAAGTCATCGCCGGCGCCCTCGTGCATCACCGCCTCGAGCGACGGCACCCGCACACGGTTCTTCGAGGTCTTGCCGTGATTATCCTTCTTTTTAACCTCAAGAAAGGTGACATCTGAGCTCAAGTAAGTGCGCACCCTCACCTTTTGGCGTGGCGCACGCCCCGTTTCGTGTTGGCGGAACATGCCCAGAGTTTGCAGGTCGTCCCAATACGTTGTGGCATAAGGGCTGACGCGTTGTCCGTCAATCTCCTGTGCATAATAGCTGCCGCGCGTCAGCTCGAGCAACCTCTTGAGCGTGGGCACGTTGGTCAAATATTTCTGATCGGTACGATTCATAAGGCGTATGCCCGACATCTCCTCCAGAGTTATAGGGGGGAGTTGCCGAGCCATTAGCTCTATGTCGTTTGCCAATTTATCCATTTCAATATATTTATAAATCAGGCAAGCTGTGGTTCAAAGCAAAGTCTACTATCCTTGCTTCCCGAACTCACCCTGGACTATTCAGCATTCCTTTTCAACAAAAGCCATGTAGTCTACCATTATTTGGCATTTGCATTTTTCATTGGCGCAAAGATAACTGATAATTATCATCTCTCAAAGTTATTTTGTTACAAAATGGCTATGCTACAACGACAATCATCGAAAGATTGTAGCACTTCGTAGCACAAGTGGCAATGTTTATAGACAAACTTGTGCCAATAGTATATTTGACTTGTTTGTCAAAAAAAGCAGAGCGTGAGTTGACCGCACCGGGCTGTTTTAACATCAACTTGCCAACCCTTAAAAGGCATACAAATGCAGTAAATATGCAAGCAATCGAACCCCACGCGCCGTTATTTAACACTCATAAACGCGTGATTGTCATGTAAATGTAGTAATTTTGTGGCGGAAATCTTAGCAAGCCACACTTGCATAACGCCCGATTGAAGATATGCGAAGGGGAAACCGGACGGCGCAAATGCGACTGGCTACTATTAAAACATTACGCAGACCAATGAACATATCCACTCTGCGACGTGCTGTTCTTGCCATTGCCATGGCAAGCGTCAGCACCGCCGCTTTTTGCCAAGACTTAATTGCTCGTCAAGCCCCCGTCGACCGCCGATTGCGCGCTGTCGACTCGGTGGCCATACAACGTGCTGTTGACCGCGACATCAACACCGACTTCAGCAGCGACGTGTACAACTCATGGGTCACCAACCGCGCACACCCCTACAAACACGACGAGGTGCCCGAAACCTACCGCATCGACCTGCGAGGCTTCTGCATGCCCACTCCCTCACGCAATGTAACATCGCGCTTTGGCTATCGCGCCACCTTTAAGCGTGTACACAAAGGGCTCGACATCAAGGTGTGCACCGGCGACACCATTGTGGCCGCATTCGACGGAAAAGTGCGCGTGGTACGCTACGATGCCGGAGGCTACGGCAACTACGTGGTTATACGCCACAACAACGGACTCGAGACCATCTACGGCCACTTGTCGAAACAACTCGTTGAGGGCGACCAAATTGTGAAGGCCGGCGAGCCTATCGGCCTGGGTGGCAACACGGGCCGCTCGTTTGGCTCACACCTGCACTTTGAAACACGCTTGGCAGGCGAGGCCATCAACCCCGAGTTGCTGTTCAACTTTCCCGCACAGGACGTGACAGGCGACTTTTACACCTTCCACAAAAACGACAGCGGCAATGCCTCAATGCTGTTGGCAGCCAACAAGCCGCACAACAGCGAGGACGCCATTGCCATGACTGCCACACACTTCTACAAAGTGGAGCGCGGCGAGACCCTTGCAAGCATTGCCAGCAAACTGGGCCTGAGCGAGGACAAACTGGCCAAGACCAACCGCATGAAGTCAACCTCACGTCTGCGCACCGGACAGATATTGAGATACTAATTGCACAGGGCCCACAATGGGCAGTTTTACGCCAAAGCTGCTTGTACATTACTACACACATCACATCATCACACCCGTTGGATAATAAGATATGCCAACGGGTGTGATGTTTTTTTGCCTATAAGCTACCTTCATGTCACCACATACAAGTTTTGCACCATTTTGTCTGCACTCTGCACTTTTAGCATATAACGCATTGATTTTCAACAGAGTGAAGCGTGCATACAACTCTTAAAAACGTGTGCACTACCATCTGCACTTGTCTGCACTGCACATGACGGAGGACGGACGTTCGGGGGCGGAAATTCTGTTATGCGGGGGCGGAAATTCTGTTATGGGAGGACGGATTTTCTGTCGGACGGACAAGTTTGCCGCTCCCCCTATACTGTTTTATCTCTGTGGCACAACCTGTCTGCGCCGCGGCCGACACCTCGCGGCTAAAAGTGCAGACAAATGTAATGCGTGCAGACAATGGTGCATACTATCTGCACCATTGTCTGCACGCATTACTTATTGATAATTATTGCTGTCCGATAAGACGTAATCATACGAACGGACTCAAGCATCAAACGCAACCTCTAATGGGGGCGAGGCGTCCCGAGGCTGCTGAAAAATGCCCCGACGCGGGACGCGTCGCCCCCATTAGAGCGCAATGCCCTGGCACAACAGTCCTTTACATGGTTTCTCATTTGCTTTTTAATCTGCAAATCTGATAGAAAACGCTACCACTAATGGGGGCGACGCGTCCCGCGTCGGGCATTAAGTCAAAGGCTCACTGACTGGCGTGCAATCGGTGTAATCCGTGCTATAATATCTGCATGCTTTTACTGGACAGCAATTATTGATAATCAATGGGATTGCAACTCCGAGTGCAGAGTGCAGACATTTTTACCATTTTCATCTCTCAACACAGCGGGCTGCGCAACACCCGGCCCACTGCATAACCGTTGGCAGCGGCCACACTACGCAGCACGTCCTGAAAATAGTAGGCCACACTGCCTACAAACGATACGGGCAGGTCGGGACGGCCATAAGAGCAGATGTTGCGTTTGAAAAAGCGGTCAAACTCCTCGTGCAGCAACTGCTGAATGGCGGCATCGGCCTTATGCTCGCTCAAGAATGGCGCAAAGGAGGCCAAGAAACGGTTGGCAAAAGGCTCACGATAGACGCGCCTTATCATCTCATCGGCACTGATGGCATAACGGGCGTGGAAAGCACTGCACAGGTGGTCGGGCAACTGGTGCTTGAGCACATCGCCCACCAAACGGCGGCCCAACACGGCGCCACTGCCTTCATCGCCCAGAATATAACCCAATGGCGACACATTGGCCACCACCTGGCCGGCCACATACAGGCAACTGTTGCTGCCGGTGCCCAATATGCAGGCTATGCCGTCGGCATTGCCACACAGGGCGCGCGCCGCCCCCACAAGGTCGGAGTCTACTATTACCTCGTGCAGGGTGGGCATCACGCTGCGCAACGCACGCTCCACCACACCACACTGCGCACCACGACAGCCCGCACCATAAAAGTGTACGGCATCGGGACACACAAAATGGGCGTCGGCCAACAGTTCCGACGTCAGTATGGCGGCAATCTCTGCCTCGTCGAGCATAAAGGGGTTGATGCCCTGGGTGGCTATGCGTGCCACCTCGCTATTGCCGGCCAGCAACAGCCAGTCGGTTTTGGTGCTGCCACTGTCGGCAAGCAATATTATTTTTTCCATTACTAAGCAGGTGTTCAGAATTACTTTTCTCAAGTTTCGGATTTAGCAAGTGCGGGCAGTGGGGCGCTGCGAAGAAACGCTACCTCTAATGGGGGCGACGCGTCCCGCGTCGGGATAGAGATAGGAGTTAAATACGAACGCTACTACTGCTAATAATAGCTGCCTATTTTACCGACGCGAGACGCGTCGCCCCCATTAGTGCTTGCGTTTTTTCGCAGCGTCTTTTATTGACATCATCGGCTGCGGCTCAGCAATTCAAGCAAGCTTGATTGCATTCGTCTTGCACGATGATTCAGACCGTCCCCGTCTAAATCCTAAACTTCGGTTATTCTATACAATCAGCAGGTGTCATTAGTTCACGTTGAAAGCACGTCCTTGCGGCGCATCTGTTTCCTTCGTCCCCGGTCACATAGCCCGTATGCACCCTCACCCGAAGGAAGCATCTGCGACCCGGTAACGCCTTTCTATGTAAAAATAATTTTGAGCACCTGCTTATGTATCGGGTTTATCGGTGCACAAAAGTAATACATTCGGAGAAAATGCGTACCTTTGCACGTACGGAAAAACATATTTCCTAAAGACTCTTTTCACAGACTCACCCATGTTACGATTTATATATTTGCTTGCTTTTTCGGCACTATGTGCCACAAGCGCCCATGCGCAACAGAACAACGCATCACCGGCAAGCTGCCCGGGGCGCACACTGCGCGTAGACTACGACTTTAGCGGCAACACCCACGCACAACACATAGCCGTGGCTGGCCTCAGCTCGTTCAGCGGCTGGGCCGGACGACGGGTGCACACCGACAGTGTGCCATTGCGCGGCAATGGCGACATCACACTGCGCGACCTGCACACGGGGCGCGTGCTTTACTGCCAGTCATTCTCCACGCTGTTTCAGGAATGGCTCACCACCGAGGAGGCCACGCACACCAGCCGCTCGTTTGAAAACACCTTTTTGCTGCCCATGCCAGCCGACTCGGCCGAGGTGACCGTGCGCTTGTACAACTTCAAGCACCAGGTGACGAGCAGCCTGACGCACAAGGTGGCGCCCAACGACATTCTCATACGCAATCTTGACCACAGCCCCGTGCCGCCCCACCGCTATCTGCACCAGAGCGGTCCGGCTACCGACAAAATTGATGTGGCCATAGTGGCCGAGGGCTATACTGCGGCACAGGCCGAGGCATTTTATGCCGACGCGCAAACTGCCGTTGACGCCATACTGAGCCATGAGCCTTTCAAGCAATTTGCTGACAGGTTCAACTTTGTGGCGGTGGCCGCTGCCTCTGCCGACAGCGATGTGAGTATACCCAAGGAGGGCATTTGGCGCAACACGGCACTGAGTTCGCACTTTTCGACGTTCTACTCCGACCGCTACTTGACCACGCTCCACCAACGCGACTTGCACAACCTGCTGGCGCGCATTCCGTACGAGCACATCATCATTCTGGCCAACACTTACACTTATGGTGGCGGTGGCATATATAATGCCTATACGCTCACCACCACACACCATGCGGCCTTCCGCCCGGTGGTGGTGCACGAGTTTGGCCACAGTTTTGCGGGGTTGGCCGATGAGTATTACTACGACGACCAGTACGAGAATTACTATTCGCCCGATGTGGAGCCGTGGGAGCAGAACATCACCACGTTGAAGAATTTTGCCGAAAAATGGCAGGACATGCTGCCGCGACGCACCGCCATACCTACCCAACCCGACGCCAAGCACCCTGAGCGCATTGGCGTGTACGAAGGGGGTGGTTATATGTCGAAGGGGGTGTACCGCGCACTTCAGGACTGCCGCATGAAAACCAATGAATGCAAGGCGTTCTGCCCCGTGTGCCAACGCGCACTGAGCCGCCTCATCAACTTTTACACGCACGAATAGCAATGGCCAAGAAACAAAATACAAGCAAGCCCCGGGCTGCTAAGCGCAATCCGGGCAACACGCCTGCCCCGCCCACCTTGTGGCAACGCTACAAGAATGGCGAACTGGGCAACGCCGTCAAAGCTTATTGCAAACCCGACAACGTACGCTTTATTGCGGGACTGTGCATATTGGGCATCAGTTTGTTCCTCATCATCAGTATCGTGTCAAACATCTTTACGGGCACCGCCGACCAAACGGGTGTGCAGCATGGCACTCTGACGCACGCTGCCAACTATGGTGGCAAAATAGGCGCCTACCTGTCTTATTACTTTATGAACTCGTGCTTTGGGCTGCCGTCATTGTTCATACCCATCTTTACCCTGCTTGTGGGGGTTAAGTTGATGGGAGCCTATCGTGTGCGCTTGTGGAAGTGGTTCCTCAACTTTTCCATCATCATGATTTGGGGTTCGGTGTTCTTGTCACTTATCACCGATTGGCTGCCGGGCAAATTTATTAAATACTTCAGTTTCAACCTTGGCGGCGGACACGGCGACTACATCAAGCATGTGCTCACCGACAACCTGGGGGCTATGGGCGCATGGATTGTGGCCATTGCCACAGCTGTGCTTTACCTGATGTATCTGAGTAGCGAGACGGTGAGCATGGTGCGCCGCATCATGAACCCGCAGGACTACATCAAGAGCAAACGGCACAAACACGCCGATGGCGACGATGGCACCGACGATGACGAGGTATATAAGACTGACCCGGAACTGCTCACCGACGACAACGACACGTACGACGAAAACGCGCCCCTGCCACGACCGGACGATGAGGAGGAGGGCACGGACGATAACGAACAAGACGATGCTGCAGTGTCGATTGACCTTGACACGCACACGACAGAAGCACCGGCGCCCGACGGCGAGACTGGCACAGGGGACGACGCGAACAAACTGCAAATTGACAGTCCGCAGGCACCCGAGGCGGCTACGCCCAACACCGAACTGGCCATTGCTGCACCCATTGTTGACGACAAGGCACAGGGCAAAACGGTGCAAGAGGTGCTCGACATGGAGCCTTTCGACCCGCGCAAGGACCTGGAGTATTACAAGTTCCCTACCATCAACCTGCTCAAGCACTATGAATACAACGGACCGGAGATTGACATGGCTGAACAAAATGCCAACAAGGACCGCATCATTAACGTGCTGCGCAACTTTGGTGTGGAAATTTCGAGCATCAAGGCTACCATCGGCCCTACTATCACCCTTTACGAGGTGACACCGGCACCGGGTGTGCGCATTAACAAAATACGTAATCTTGAGGACGACATTGCGCTTTCGCTCTCGGCTCTTGGCATACGTATCATTGCACCTATTCCGGGCAAGGGTACCATTGGTATTGAGGTGCCTAACAAAAATCCGCGCATCGTGTCGATGGAGAGCATCATCAACACCAAGAAATTTCAAGACTCTACTTTTGAACTGCCCATTGCGCTCGGAAAGACTATTACCAACGAGGTGTTTATGGTGGACTTGGCCAAAATGCCGCACTTGCTCGTGGCTGGTGCCACTGGTCAGGGCAAGTCGGTTGGTTTGAACGCCATCATCACTTCGCTGCTCTACAAAAAACACCCCTCTGAACTCAAGTTTGTAATGGTTGACCCCAAGAAGGTGGAGTTCTCCATATATGCACCCATTGAGAAGCATTTCCTGGCCAAAATTCCCGACGACAACGAGGATCCTATCATTACCGATGTGACCAAGGTGGTGCAGACGCTCAAGAGTTTGTGCCAACTGATGGACCACCGCTACGACTTGCTTAAAAAGGCTAAGGTGCGCAACATCAAGGAGTATAACGCCAAGTTCAAGGCTCGCCAGCTGCCGCCACAATATGGCCACGAGTATATGCCTTACATTGTGGTGATTATCGACGAGTTTGGCGACCTTATCATGACGGCGGGCAAGGAGGTGGAGCTGCCTATTGCACGCATTGCCCAGTTGGCACGTGCCGTGGGCATGCACATGGTTATTGCCACACAACGTCCTACAACGAACATCATTACGGGTACGATCAAGGCTAACTTCCCGGCACGTATGGCCTTTAAGGTGATGTCGCAAATTGACAGCCGCACCATTCTCGACCAAAGCGGCGCCAACCAGTTGGTGGGTAAAGGTGATATGCTCTTTTTGTGTGGCAACACGCCCGTGCGTGTGCAGTGTGCCTTTGTCGATACGCCCGAGGTTGAAAAGATTAACAACTTTATTGCCGACCAGCAGGGGTACCTCTCGGCCTTCGAATTGCCTGAACCTGAAATGGACGAGGACAACGGTGGCAAGGGGGACTTGTCGGGCGAGACGCTTGACCCCATGTTTGAGGAGGCTGCACGACTTATTGTGGTGCACCAACAAGGCTCTACATCGCTCATTCAGCGTAAATTCTCAATCGGCTACAACCGCGCCGGACGCTTGATGGACCAACTCGAACGCGCTGGCATCGTGGGCCCGACGCGTGGCTCGAAACCGCGCGAGGTGTTGTGTAAGGACGAGATTGACCTTGACCAAAGACTCGAAACTATCAGGGGCTGATAACTGTGACAGCTTACTACCCATAACTTTGAACCGCCTTGACAGAATGTGTCCTGTCAAGGCGGTTTTGCACACTTTTTACGTATGATGGGCGTTGAAGCTTTGTTATAGAATGGCAAATGGAGGGCTATTTACAAATAAAACATTATATTTGCAGAAGATAGGCTGCACCTCGGCATAACGTTCAAGCAAGCTTGACGTTCTGCACTCAGTTTGCACTATCTTTGCAGAAGATAGGCTGCACGTGTTTTATACCGAGGGGCGTCTGTCAACCTTAATACGAACATACATGATGAAGATTAAACGCGTATTCATGACTATATGCGCCGCATGTGCCATCGGCGCTACAAGCTTTGCACAGACAGCACGACAAGTGCTTGACCAAACAGCTAATAAACTTAAGAATAGTGGCGGCATTGAGGCTACATTTGAAGGCACACAATTCAAAGGACAACATGAGGCTGGCACGGCTAACGGACACATTTTGGTGCAGGGCAATAAATTCAAAATTGCTTCGAACGCACTGACTACGTGGTTTGACGGCCGCACGCAGTGGACTTTGCTGCACGGCAGCGACGAGGTGAACGTGAGTAACCCTACCGCAGCTGAGCTGCAGCAGGTTAATCCGTATACCTTTGTCAACCTTTACAAACATGGCTATAACCTTAAACTGGCCAACACGACCTACCACGGCAAGGCTTGCCACGAGGTGCGCATGATTGCACAAAACAAGGGTATGGGCATTCAACTGATCATTGCCGTCATTGACAAACATACGCAACTGCCCTACTCCATACGTATGAAGGACAACCACGGCGAATGGACTCGCATACGGGTGGGAAGCCTGAGGACACACAAGCACTGGGGCGATGCTACCTTCCGATTTAACAGTAAGGATCACCCTGGCATTGAAGTGGTAGATTTGAGATAACGCACAAACTTTTACTCGAAACAATTCATTATAATAACCACAATGACTACTAACACTGAGAACGCTAAAATAGAGCAGTGTATTATTTTAGGCTCTGGCCCCGCAGGCTATACAGCAGCCATTTATACCGGAAGAGCCGGACTGCGACCTATCATTTATGAAGGACTGCAGCCGGGCGGGCAACTTACCATTACCACGGAGGTGGAGAACTTTCCGGGATTTGCCGATGGCATTGACGCTAACGAACTGATGGACAGCATGCGCAAACAGGCTGAACGATTTGGCGCTGACATACGCACTGCCACAGCTACCAAAGTAGACCTCAGCCAATCGCCCTACACTTTGTGGTTCGATGATGACACGGTGGTTAAATGCCGCACACTGGTTATTGCTACCGGTGCTTCGGCCAAATACCTTGGCTTGAGCGACGAAAAGAAATATCAAGGACAGGGAGTGAGCGCATGTGCTACGTGCGACGGCTTCTTCTACCGCAAAAAGGTGGTGGCCGTAGTGGGTGGCGGCGATACGGCGTGCGAGGAGGCTACTTACCTTGCCGGATTGGCCAGCAAAGTTTACCTCATTGTGCGCAAGCCTTACCTGCGTGCGTCTAAAGCCATGCAAGACCGTGTACTGAACAATCCTAAAATTGAAGTGTTGTTTGAGACTAATACGCTCGGCCTTTTTGGCGAAGATGGCGTAGAAGGCGCACACGTGGTTTACCGTAAAGGCGAGGCTGATGAGCGCACGTATGACATCAACATTGATGGTTTCTTCCTGGCCATCGGGCACAAGCCTAACAGCGACTTGTTCAAGCCTTGGGTTAAAACTGACGAAACTGGTTATATCATGACTGAGGGTGACTCGCCACGCACGGGCATTCCGGGTGTGTTTGCAGCTGGCGATGTGGCTGACCCTCACTACCGACAGGCTATCACCGCAGCCGCAAGTGGTTGCAAAGCGGGCATCGAGGTGGATCGCTACCTGAAGGAGAACGACTAATTAACCGGCTTACTTATATTTATACAACAATGAGTATAAAGTACCTGTGTGCAACTTACTATACGTTGCTCGGGTGCTTTATACTTTAATTTTTTCAATCAGTGGAACGTCACCCTCTTCAACCTTTTTTGCCTGAGAACGCTCACATTCTGATGCTGGGCAGTTTTCCACCGCCTAAGAAACGCTGGTCAATAGACTTCTTCTACCCCAATATGCAGAATGACATGTGGCGCATATTCGGACTCGTATTCTTTGACAATAAGGATTACTTTGTTGACACAGCGCACAAGCGCTTTAACAAACCGCTGCTTGAGACTTTCTTGCGCGAAAAGGGCGTGGCACTTTATGATACTGCATGTGCCGTTAACCGTTTGCAAGACAATGCTTCGGACAAATTCTTGGAGGTGGTGGAACATACCGACATTGACGAGCTGTTACACCAGTTGCCACACTGCCATGCCATCGTGACTACAGGACAAAAGGCTACGGACACGCTACGAGCGCACTTTGCGGTGGCGGAACCCAAGGTGGGGCAATACGTCAATTTTGAATTTGAAGGGAGGAATATGCGGCTCTACCGCATGCCAAGCAGCAGCCGAGCCTATCCTCTGGCCTTGGAGAAGAAAGCGGCTTTTTATCGTACCATGCTGGAATGTGAATTGGACATCTGACAAGGGCGCGCTATGCTGTATTTGCAGTTCGCTACCGTACAACGAAATTGTACGCTCCGCTCTCGGCCACATCATGACAGGATACGCCCGCGCGCTGACAGGCTGTGCGCCATGCACTGCGTTGCCACGACGGCAGAGAGGACGCTAACACGACTTGGCCTGGCGTAAAATACGACTGCATGGCTTCGAAACTGTCGATACAACCACGCGATATGATTAACAGGTCAAGTGGGTATGGATTGGCCGGACGGCTGCATGTTAACGCTACTGATGTGGCACAAATCATAATACGTTTGCTGCCCAACAGACAACTGTTGCCTTTTTTCAGAAAAAACTTGGTACGCGCATCTGAACTCACTATCTGTTTGGGTGGCGCAATGTGATGCGGTTGCCAGTAATTGCGATTTAATTGCCCAACGAGTTTGCTAATGGCCTGCGGCGGCAGGGTTGACACAAGATATGACTCTTGCGCCGAAACTATGAAATGCACCAAGGTGGCTTGCTTATTGGCATATACCCATATTTGGGGTGACACGCGCCTGTCGGTGCCTACTCTGTACACCTCGGTAACGACACTCAACGTTAGGACAAGGAACACGCTGCACAACACACGCAACCTCAACCGCCGACGACGTGCCGCGGCAAACGCGTAGACTAATACGGGCACGAGCCATATTGCCAACAGTGTATATGGTGTGAGATAGAATGTGAGTGTGGAAAAAGGCCATACCTGCATACTGGCCAGGGCTGACGTCATGGCGTTGATTGTACACGACATGATCGAAGCTAATACGTGCTGTACAACCGCGAAGGGAAGGGCGAAGAATAACAATGCTCCGCCAAGCAACACATAGGCTGATGGTATGACTACAAAGTTGGCTAACCAGGCATAGGGGGAAAGGGTATGGAAGTAATAAAGCACAAGTGGCGCTGTGGCCCATTGTGCACTTAACGAGACACAAACAAACGGCACGAGTATGTGGCGAAAGAAATTCCAACATACTTTGGTGCTCTGCAACCGCAGCCAAGGCAAACAGTATTGTTTTGCATACGTGGCGTATGACATGCCCTTGGGACGCGGTTGCTGATAAACTTGCAGCATTGTGTCCACATTATAAAGCGGCAAAGGATAACGCTGCCAAACATAACGCCCAACAAACACAATACCGGCTACCGCCATAAAGGATAATTGAAAACCAACATCGAACAACGACATGGGGTCTGCCAAAAGCAATATGATGGCGGCTAAGGACAAACTGTTGAGGGTGGAAGCACTCGACCGCTGCAAGCAAATGCTTATTTGCATACAAGTGAACATGCACACTGCACGCAACAGCGATAAGGGGGCTCCGGTCAAGAAGGTGAATGCCCACATGGCCAATACGATGAAAATGGACGCTATTATGCGCAAGTGGGTACGACGCAAGTGACGCAAGCACAACATATTGAACAAACTCAGTAATATGCCGAGGTGCAGCCCCGATAATGCAAGCACATGGCTCACGCCCAAATTTGAGAATAATTGACGTGTGTCTTCATCAAGCATAGTCTTGTCACCCAAGGTTAATGCGGCTAACAGACTTTGTTGTCCCTTGTCAAAATAAGGTTCATAAGCTGCTGCCAACTTGTGACGCCAGCGCAACAGGCGAGATTGCCAACTTATGCTTGCTTGTGCATCATCACCTAACAATTCACACTTGCCACGCCATACGTAGCAACTACCACTTAATCCATGCGTCAACAGGTAGTGCGCATAGTCAAAGTCGCCAGGATTGCCAGCCGGACGCTTGCCTGATTGCATCTTGCCGTAGAAAGCCATACAACTGCCCTCTGTTATGTGCAGGCCAAGTCTGTGCGCATCATTATGCGCCAATGTGACACGCACCACACGATTGTGCCACGCCAAATGCGGTGCATGCAACCTTACATCTAATGTCACCGACTGTGTTTTTATCTTATGCACGCGCACTACTTGGCCACTCCATGTCTGCGGCAGTTCTGGCCATTGCACAACAACGCGGTCATAAGCGCCTTGCAACAAAGAAGCAAAAAGTAGCATTACCGAAGCCATGCCAACCCACCAAACAGTTTTTCGCCCCTTTTCCTTTGTCCCTGCTAATAAATAGATAACTGTAGCAGCTACAGCAAGCACTATTGCTGTACAAAGGCTACCATAAACAGGAAGCCACTCTTTGGTATACCAGCCCAACAAAATGCCCATCGCAGCAAGCAACGCAAACCTCAGTAAAGGTGCGTGACGAAATGGTGATTCGGGTAACGGCTGAGCCGGTATCTTTTCAAAAGGCATAGTGGTGTTATTTCTGCAAATGGTATCGATATTCTGTTTATTACTGCTTTCACAAAACAGCAATTCTCATACAAATATATATAATTCCAACATTACGCAGCTCAAAACCAGGAAGTAAATGCTCGCTTTCGCGAGTAAATGTGCAGATATGCAGTGCTTGCGTCTTGGAACTGCCTTTTATCCGGTCAATCTGAATGAAAGCGCAAGCACTAAACGCTATCACCCAACACTACCTCTAAACGTTAGCTCAAAACGCTAGTTCTAAACGCTAGCTCTAATGGGGGCGACGCGTCCCGCGTCGGGAAAATATGCAGCTATTATTTGGTAGAGTTCGTTTTACCCTCCTTTCTCTATCCCGACGCGGGACGCGTCGCCCTCATTAGAGCTTGCGTTTAGAGCTAGCGTTTTATTAGAGGCAGCGTTTCGTGCAGCGCATTTCTGACAACTACTGACCTCAGCAGATTCGCAAACGCTCAGACATGTTTAGACAAAAAAAAAGCCTCTCTCAGTTGTGACACTGAAAGAGGCTGTGAAAATAAAGTTGGC
>ERZ1026776.71-NODE-71-length-72337-cov-7.867975_pt1 | contig 72337 bp, 62 predicted proteins | sample MGYA00380125_ERZ1026776 | MGnify/ENA primary metagenome ERZ1026776 (study PRJEB33269, sample SAMEA4719761) | human gut metagenome | biome: human-associated habitat; feature: organic feature; material: feces | place: Cameroon | collected 2013-10 ...
TCGTCGGCAGCGTCAGATGTGTATAAGAGACAGATTCTAAACTTTCTGTGAAGCGTATATTTCTATTTGATTTTTATTATTGCTTGTATTAGAATAGTCTGTATATAATCGTGGTAAAATATAGATAATTATGGAAAAGGAGAATCAGACATGGGTAAGTTTTTTAAAGGTGTCGTAAAATTTTCAGTTGCAGCCGCAGCAGTTGGCGGTCTGTGCTATGCGTTCAAAGACAAAATCAGAGAATCAAAAGTATATCAGGATAACAATGTTGATGAGAAGATCAACAAAGTAAAGACAACAATCAAGGATAAGATGCCAAAGATCTTTGACAACGAAGATGATATCGAAGAAGATGATCTGTTCGCCGATGATCTCGATCTGGAAATGGAAGATGCCAATCGCGATTACGTAACGATCAATTCAGACGATTCAGAGAAATCCGAGGATGCAGCCAGTGAAGAACCATCCGAGGCAAAGGCTGAGGATACTGATGCCGAGTAATCTCTGGCAACAATATGATTGATGCTTTATAACATTGATTTGTAACCGGCATCCCATGAAAAACAAAAAGTTCGATGATGATTTCATACATCGAACTTTTTGTTTTATTTATGTATTTTAATTATTCCGTAGCTTCCAAAACAGCTTACCGTCTTGCAAGCTTCTTCATATCTTCGTAAAATCCCGGATATGAAATATCCACACACTCTGCACCGGTAATCTCTGTGTCTCCATCTGCATTCATCGCTGCAATCGCAAAACTCATTGCAACCCGATGATCCAGATGACTGTCAATCACAGCTCCATGAAGTGATTTTCCACCGTGGATGATCATGCCATCTTCCGTTGCCTCGATGTCCGCGCCCATCTTCTTCAGATTTTCTACCATGACATCAATCCGGTTGGATTCTTTTACTTTCAGTTCTGCCGCATCTTTGATAATTGTTTCACCATCCGCAAAACATGCAAGAATCGCAATCGCCGGAATCTCATCAATCAAAGTCGGAATCACTTCCCCGCCAACAACACACCCTTTCAGATTCGATGTCCGAACCGTCACATCCGCGGTTGGCTCTCCAATCTCTCCAGATGTCTTTTCCACAGTCACGTCCGCTCCCATGTCCGAAAGCACGCGCAAGATACCATCCCGTGTTGGGTTGATTCCAACATTCCGTACAGTCACACAGCTATTCGGTGTAATCGCTGCTGCCACCAGAAAATATGTTGCAGACGAAATATCACCGGGCACGATTACTTTTTTCGCATACAGTTCTTCTGCCGGTTTCACATATACCGTCTTTCCTTCTGTATGGATGTCCACCCCAAATTCTTCAAACATCAGCTCTGTATGATTCCGGCTCACTTCCGGTTCTGTCACTGACGTTTCTCCATCCGCATAAAGTCCCGCAAACAGGATTGCAGATTTTACCTGTGCGGAAGCAACCGGTGAATCATAATGGATTCCGTGCAGGCTTGTTCCATGAATTTCAAGTGGCGTACAATCGTTTCCATGCAAACTTCGAATATCTGCCCCCATCTGTGACAATGGCGTGATAATCCGTTTCATCGGTCGTTTCTGTATCGACGCATCGCCATTCACCGTTGATACAAACGGCTGTGCCGCAAGAATCCCGGACATCAGACGCGTTGTTGTTCCACTGTTTCCAACATCCAGAATAGAGTCCGGTACTGTGAGTCCATGCAAACCTCTGCCATGCACCAGCACTTTGTCTCCATTATTCTCTATCTCAACACCCATCTTGCGAAAACAGGCAATAGAAGATAAACAATCCGCACCCTGCAGGAAGCCTTCCACCTCTGTGTTTCCCTTCGCAATCGAGCCAAGCATAATACTTCTGTGTGAAATAGACTTGTCTCCCGGCACCGTCACTTCCCCGGAAAGTCCATGTATTCTTGATAATTTCATAGCATTCTCTCTTTCTGCATGTTCCATTTAATGTAAAAATCTATATCATTATAGCATGGCTTGTTTTCCGCAACAACCAGTTTAAGCATTGTTTTCATCTGATATGTGCGGATTCCATTCGTTCAATACTCATCATATCCAAATTAAGGATTACACCGTTTACAAGGCGAGTACCCCATATTTTTCAGTTCCTCCAAAGTTCCCTCATAAGTCTGTCTGTTCGTTTCTTTCATCTGATCGACACTGGAGCAGGTTGGCAGATGAATCTTCTTCGTGTTTGTATTTAAAATATACGTCTGCTTCTCGTCATCTGCCTGTTCTGCATCAATATTCCTCTCTGGTTCCACTTCCTGTACAGTGTTTTCCGCCTGCGTATCCACATTTTCTTCACCTGCTAATTCCCGGCTTGCTCCATCCGCATAGTCAATCTCAATTCCCGGCTGCACATTGTAGCAATACACATGAAAACAGATTCCTTCTCCATCGTCTTCGACCGACCATCCTTCCATCTCCACACCGGAAGCAACCAGATTATCTCCATCAAACACAGGGGTCACGCGGTACAATACATGATTTCCGGTTTCCTTTACATACGCATCTACTTTTTGTTCAAACGGAAGCATCCCTTCTATATTCAGGTAACGTGTTCCCGTAATCAGATTCTTCTCATTCGCATTCTCACCTGCCAGACAATATGCGATCAAATGACAGCGGTTATATAAGTAATTTCCATCGATGACAGCATTGTACTTCACCGTATGCCAGCCGCTTGGCCGTACATTTCCAATCTCTCCCCGCGGTTCTGTCGGCTGCAGTTCCAAGCAGATATTTGCATACGCCTGCCCGCAACGTCCGAGCGAATCCAGATCACTATATCGTTCAAAAGCTTCCGTACTCATCTTTTCTTCCTCTGTAAAATCGGGAATATTATTCTGAAGCCGGATATATGGAATCCCATCATAATCCGGAATGTCCGCAAGTGTAACTGATTCGTCGGACTGGATTGTACGCTGAAGTCCCTTCCCCGATTGTGCATCCGAATCTGTGTTTTCTGTCGCTACAGTGTTTTCTGCGTCGACAACATCCTGCACGTCCACATTTTGTGTATCTACCTGTGTTTCTATCACTACTGCGGTCGTATCATTCGCTGTGTTTTGCCCGGTTGCACATCCCGCCAGAGATAATGCAATGAGCAGGCATGCTATCATATATTTCAGAAATATTTTAATCTCTTTCATTGCAGTTTCCTTCCAATTTTCATTATACTTTCCCCATCCCATATGCACAAGCCATCAAATAAAGTTACCCCTCAGCCTTGCAATCCCGCAAGGAACTCTCTATACTACATACATGAAACACACTGTCACGAAACATACTATGATTTGGATACATCAAAGGAGATATTTATATGCAAACTTTATTACATTTCTTACAGGATGGCAAAACACAATTTCATGTTGCTGCCCTTGCAAAAGAATATTTAGAAGCACACGGCTTTACACATATTTCGGAGACAGAAGATCTCGCATCTCTTGCCGAGGGAAAATACTATCTTGCACCGTTTTCATCCATTGTAATTCCTTTTGTAAAAGGAGCTCAAACAACACACGTGCGAATCGCCTGTGCGCACACGGATTTCCCAATGCTAAAAGTGAAACCGAATCCGGAATTGAGAAAGCAGGGTTATCTACAGATAAATGTCGAACCGTATGGCGGTCTGATTAAAGAAACATGGTTTGACCGTCCGCTTGGTCTCGCCGGAAAGGTCATCTGCAAAGGTGACACGCTATTTCACCCGGAAGTCCGGTTATTTGATTCCGAAAAAGCGGTTGCAATCATTCCAAATCTTGCCCCGCATTTAAAACGCGGCGGCAAAGATACCGATATGGATGTACAGAAGGAATTGATTCCACTTGTGGATATGGACTGTAAAGATCATCCAGACAATGAAAATGCACATTTTCTACTCCAATACGTTGCAGAAAAGTTAAAGATTCATCCTAATGATATTCTGGATTTTGACTTATATTTATATATCAGCGACACACCAACATCCGTTGGCATCCAGGATGCATTTGTGACGAGTCCCCGCATTGACAATATTTCTTCCGTCTGTGCAATTCTGGAAGGACTTGTCTCTGCAGAACTATCTGACACACTCTGCATCGGTGCCCTCTTTGATAACGAAGAGATTGGCAGCCGTTCCAAGCAGGGTGCCGACAGTCATCTGCTTGCAGACATTGTAAAACAATTAAGCGGCAGACACGAACTTGCTCTGACTACAGACGGCTTTTACCTGTCAGTCGATGTTGCACATGCCACACATCCAAATTACAGTGAAAAATCGGACATCACCAATCCCGTTCTTCTTGGCAATGGCGTTGTCTTAAAGTCCAGCGCCAGTCAACGTTACGTCAGTGACAGCGAGGCTGGTGCCTGCATCATTGATCTTTGCAACACCAACCATATTGCCTTCCAAAAAACAGTCAACCGTTCCGGCATGCCGGGCGGACAGACACTCGGCCCAATCCTGTCTTCCTACCTGCCAATGCGTGCCTGTGATATCGGCATTCCGGTTCTCGCCATGCATTCAGCAAGTGAGTTGATGCACAAAGATGATTACAGTGCTTTAAGCAATCTGTTAAAACAGTTTTATCTTGCATAACATCCATGCATAACAAAAAGGAGGAGAATTTGCATTCTCTTCCTTTTTTATTTTCTGTATATAGCTTTAATATTTATAGATAATCCGTTTCATCCAGTCTTCTATAATGGAATCATTTGCATTTAAAATAATCTCCTTTGTCTCCGCCGGATTATCTGTGATAATTCCATCAACATCCAGCAAAAGCAGATCTTTGATATATGCTTCATTATTCACTGTCCATGCATAGATTTTTTTACCTTTTGCATGAATTTTGCTGACCATATTATTACTGATATAGGTATGTTTGATACTGAATCCATCAATGCCCTGCATTCCCGCAAAATCTCCGAATGCCATCGTCATAATGTAAAGTGTGGATATCTCGGGATCTAATTCTTTCGCTTCCCGCAATGCCTTGACGCTCTGTGACCCCAGCATACACTGATCCACAAAATCATACTCATGCAACAGATCCACGATTCCCTGCACATAATTTTGATCCGTGTCCGCAGGTTTTAATTCTATATTCAGAAATACATCATTTTCTTTGGCAAAAATAAGTACTTCCTCAAGTGTCGGAATATGTGTACCATCATAAGATCGGTCAAAATAGCTTCCCACATCCAGCTTGCTGATATAGTCATAATCCACCTCTCCTACCTTGTGTCTGACATTGGCAGTACGATACAGACTTTCATCATGCATGATAATATATACACCATCTTTGGTCTGCCTCACATCTAATTCAATAATATCCGCTCCGTCTTCAACCGCCTGCTCAAATGCCGGCATTGTATTCTCCGGTGCTTTGCCCGCATCCCCACGATGTGCTGTCACGGATGCATTGGTTGGATATGCAATTCGGAATGACATGTAATTATTGGTTGACAGATAGACATAACAGCCATTTAAAATCAATCCAAAGGCTACAGCTGAGGCTAAAAATGTATGCTGTTTCTTCCGCGAACGGTCAGAAAGAAGTTTTTCTTCCCGTTCTTGCATCTTACTTAGATGGAGTTTCTTAAACTCCTCATACTCCATATCCCCTTCCCGCTCATAAAAATGTGCGCAGATATATGCATGGATAAGTGGTGTTGTAACAATTACAATCAACACATACAAAATCACAGATGCCGCCCGAAAAACAGTGTCTACCACAACAAATACTGTTTTATTCGGAACGATCTGCATGGCAACCTTTGAAATACCGGCAGCAAATGCGCCTTCTAAAAGTACTGCAACGACTGCGATTGACAGATTTAAGCCTATCACGCCAATCATCATCAACAATACATGATTTTTCATTGCCTGGTTACTCATCCGGCGCGCCTGACGGTAACTCACCTTATACAACACAAAATAATTCAGTGTAAATATCTGTCTGAAAAATGTGACACACAATACCAGATAAATTGCTAACGCTCCCATCAGGCCAAACTTATAGTTTTTAAGAAAGTGCATCAAAAACTCCGGCAATTTCAAACCAAGCAACGTGCCGGATAAGGTCAGAGAATACGTAAACGGAAGAATAAACAATACATATCCAAGTGTAAGCAGATTCTTCGGTGCAAGGCTCCGGCAGGCATTACCGATTCCATGCAGCAATATATCCATCGGATTCAGCTTTTCGCGCCGCACCGATGCTTCCATACTAAATATGATTCCTGACAGGTTCACTAACAAGAAAAACGATATCAAAATCAACATCAGCAAAAACGTTACATATGTGATCGGAGACCGCATATACCGGTGGATTGTTCCGGACGAAAGGTATGAGATTCCCGCAATGTTCATAGACAGATTCAGCAATCCGTACATCGCCGGTGTCAAAATTGCCAGAGACAACACCCGGTAAACCACTTCAAAAAAAGCAATAGAGGAAAAGTTATACCGCAGCATTTTCACCGCTTGTTTCAAACGCCCCATAACTTTTTCCTCCATTTCTTTCCATATTTTTCAAACGACTGATAATTATATCATAGCCTAAAAACATTTCTCTATAACGCATTACAAAATCAGCATAGCATCGCCAAACGAGAAGAATCGATACTTCTCCTCGACCGCAATCTTATATGCTTCGAGGATCTTCTCCCGGTCATATAATGCAGAGACCAGCATCAACAGTGTCGATTCCGGCAGATGAAAATTCGTAATCAGGCGGTCAACCACCTTGAATTTGTATCCCGGATAGATAAAAATATCCGTCCAGCCACTACAGGCACGCACATGCCCGTTCTCATCTGCAACCGTTTCCAGCGTACGCGTACTTGTTGTACCAACCGAAACAACCTTCCCGCCATTTGCTTTCGTCTCATTGATTGTATTGGCAGCTTCCTCGTCGATCACATAGAACTCACTGTGCATGTGATGCTCTAAAATATTCTCAACCTTCACCGGACGGAATGTACCAAGACCGACATGCAAAGTCACCCTTGCAATCTTGATGCCCTTCTCCTTAATCTTCGCCAGAAGCTCCTTCGTGAAATGCAATCCTGCCGTCGGTGCTGCCGCCGAACCGGTATGTGTTGCGTAGACTGTCTGATAACGATTCTTGTCCTCCAGCCGGTGTGTGATATACGGTGGCAGCGGCATCTGCCCAAGCTCGTCCAACACTTCCTCAAAGATACCCTCGTATTCAAAGCGGATCAGACGGTTCCCTTCTTCAACAATGTCAATGACTTCACCGACAAGTTTTCCTTCTCCAAAAGAGATACGCGCACCTACACGTGCCTTTTTGCCCGGCTTTACCAGTGTCTCCCAAACCTTATCGTCATGACGTTTTAAGAGCAGCACCTCTATGGATGCCCCTGTATCTTCCTTCACACCAATCAGTCTGGCCGGAATAACCTTTGTATCATTGATGACCAGACAGTCACCCGGATTCAGATATTCAATCACATCCGAAAAATGTCTGTGCTCGATTCCACCTGTCTCACGGTTCAACACCATAAGACGGGAATCGCTTCGCTTCAGGAGCGGATCCTGTGCAATCAGCTCCTGAGGCAGTTCATAATTAAAATCACTTAATTTCATTTCATTCATATCTATCTGCTCCATAATACCCTGCATACAATTATCATACACTGATTGTTCTTTTTTACATTGCAGATATCACATGCAGCATTATAATATTATGCTCGAATTTCGATGCCCATCTTCGAAAGCTCCGTAAGAAGCTTCTCCACAACCGGATTGACATCTGCATCCGTCAAGGTTCTTGTCTTGTCACGGAACACAAGCGAATATGCAACAGACTTCTTGCCAGGTGCTACCTGCTCGCCTTCATAGACATCGAACAGCTTGTAGCTCTCTAACATTTTTCCGCCACATTTCTTGATAACCTTCTCGATTTCACCAACAAATACACTCTTATCTACAACCAACGCCAGATCTCGTGTAACACTCGGGAATTTCGCAATACCTTCGTACTTTCTGTCAAAGGTTGTAAGCATCGTAACGGTCTGCATGTCAAGAACCGCAACATAGACTTCCTTCTTCATACCATAGTTCTCAACAACCTCCGGATGAAGCTGTCCAAGATAACCAACCGAAAGCTTACCTTTCGTGATGTTTGCCTGACGTCCCGGATGCAAGAATGGATGTTCAGAGGTTGGCTCGTAGCTTACTTCCTTCGCAAATCCAAGATTCTCTGTCAGCTCTTCGATCACGCCCTTTAAATCGAAGAAATCACCCTCGCCGAACATACCGAGTGTCAGCATCATACGCTCATCCGGAAGCTCTGTCAGCGGAAGTGCCTTTGGCAGATATACATTTGCAAGCTCATACAGTCTTGCATGCTTATTTCTACGGTTATAGTTTGTAGAAAGGGATGTCAGCATACCATTCAACGGAAGCGTTCTCATAATAGAGAAGTCCTCGCCAAGTGGGTTCATGATCTGGATTGCCTTTCTATATACGGAATCCTGTGGAATGAGCAGCTTGTCAAACACCTTCGGACTCTCGAACGAATAATGCATAGCTCCGGAGAATCCATCTCCCTCGACAATATTTCTTACGATATCATTTACACGCTCTGCGTAGCTCTTCTTACCGGCAGTGGACTCGCCGTGTGGCAGAGTCGTCGGAATATTTGCGTAGCCATAGAAACGTGCCACTTCTTCTGCAAGGTCTGCCATACATTTGAGATCCTGACGGAAGGTAGGGATTATCAGCATATTTGTCTTTTCGTCATAACGAAGCTCCAGCTTCTTGAAGATAGAAAGCATAACGTCAGAAGAAATGTCTGTTCCAAGCAGCTTATTCATCTTCTCCGGCTCGAACGGAAGCTCGATTTCCTTGACCGGATTTGGATATACGTCAACCATACCGTCAACAACCTTACCACAGCCAAGTTCCTCGATCAGCTGGCAGGCACGGTTGATTGCCTGTTCTGCCAAGTTTGGATCAAGTCCCTTTACGAATTTTGCGGCTGCATCGGTAGCAAGACCGATCCGCTTTGTTGTGAGACGAATATTTGTACCGTCAAAGCAGGCTGCCTCGAACAGCAATGTCTTGATGTCATCCGTAACCATGGAATTTTCGCCACCCATGATACCGGCGATACCGATTTCCTTCTCGCCGTCACAGATCATCAGAACATCCTTGTCCATCTTACGTTCCTGACCATCCAGTGTCACAAATGTATCACCGTCATTCGCACGTTTTACAACGATCTTCCTGCCTGCGATCGTATCCAAATCATACGCGTGCATTGGCTGGCCATACTCTTCCATAACATAGTTTGTGATATCAACCAGATTGTTGATGGAACGGATTCCCTGCGAAGCCAGTCTCTCACGCATCCATTTCGGGGAAGGACCGATCTTCAAATCTGTAACAACTCTGGCTGTATAACGTGGGCACAGATCCGGTGCCTGTACATCCACGGTAATATAATCATTCACATCGCCGCCGCTGCCCTGTACTTTAATCTCTGGCTCATGAAATTCCTTATCAAATGTTGCAGCAGCCTCTCTTGCCATACCGATCATAGAGAAACAATCCACACGGTTCGATGTGATCTCATACTCTACAACGGAATCATGCAGACTGAGTGCTGCGATTGCATCATCGCCCGGCTTCACACCTGATTCTTCACTGAAAATATAAATACCATACTCCGGTGCTTCCGGGTACAGATCTCTGGATGAACCAAGCTCCTCAATGGAGCACATCATACCATCGCTCTCAATACCACGAAGTTTGCCCTTCTTGATCTTGATGCCGTCCTCCGGAAGCGGCTCGCCATCATGTCCGCCTGCAACCTTACCACCATCTAAAACAACCGGTACGAGGTCACCTTCCTTTACATTTGGGGCACCAGTCACAATCTGGATTGTCTCGGCACCGATATTTACCTGACAGATAATGAGCTTATCTGCATCCGGGTGCTTCTCGATTTTCTCGATCTTACCAACTACTATCTTCTCTAAGTTCTTATCTTTTTTCTCGTATCCTTCTACATGGGAACCGGACAGTGTCATCGCATCTACGAAGTCCTGTACATCCACGTCTAAATCAGGAACATATACTTTTAACCATGAAATCGGTGTATTCATCTTCTTACCTCCATCTTAGAACTGATTCAAAAATCTTGTGTCGTTTTCGTACAAGAGACGCATATCATCAATCTCGTACTTCAGGAGTGTAATACGCTCCAAACCGATACCAAATGCGAATCCCGAATACTCTTCCGGGTCAATGCCGCACATTTCCAGCACGTGCGGATGAACCATACCGCAACCAAGAATCTCAATCCAGCCGCTTCCCTTACATACACGGCAGCCCTTGCCACCGCACTTAAAGCAGGTGATATCCACCTCTGCAGAAGGCTCTGTAAATGGGAAATGATGAGGACGGAACTTCGTCTTTGTCTTCTCACCGAAGAATTCCTTCGCGAACTGATCGAGTGTTCCCTTCAGATCCGCCATTGTGATTCCTTTGTCAACAACCAGTCCCTCAACCTGATGGAAGGATGGTGAATGGGTTGCATCTACTTCGTCAGAACGAAATACACGTCCCGGAGACAGAATACGGATTGGCAGCTTGCCCTGCTCCATGATTCTTGCCTGTACCGGCGATGTCTGTGTACGAAGCAGAATGTCCTTTGTGATATAGAATGTATCCTGCTCATCCTTTGCGGGATGGTTTGCAGGGATATTCAAAAGTTCAAAGTTGTATTTATCATATTCGATTTCCGGTCCGGATACGATCTCATATCCCATACCGATAAATACACGCTCTAAGTCTTCAAGTGCAATCTGGTTTGGATGTCTGTGGCCATCAATCTTCTTCACACCCGGAAGTGTAACGTCAATTGTCTCACGCTTCATCTTCTCTGCACGCAGAGCCGAATTGATGGATTTCATCTTCTCCTCAAGCTTTGCCTCGATGTTCGCACGTGTCTCATTTACCATCTGTCCAACCTTCGGACGATCCTCCGGAGCTACATCTTTCATGCTCTTCAATACCTGGGTTAATTCACCCTTCTTACCAAGAATCGACACCTTGATATCATTCAATAGGTTGATATCCTGTGCCTCTGCGATCTTGGAAAGTGCCTGTTCTCTGATGCTTTGCAACTTTTCTTTCATTTCCTGTTTTCCTCCATTAAAAAAACTCCGTCCTATACTAGGGACGAAGTAAATATCCGCGGTACCACCCTGATTCGACTATAACAGCCGCTCTCATTGTATGCGTAACGTGCATAACACGACGAATCCTACTTTCCACTGCACCATGACACTGGCATGTTCAAATCCGCGACTCCGGTGTGAAAATGAGATCTTCCTCTACTGAACAGGGCTTGCAGCCGTGACCCCGTCTCTCTGTCAGGTGTTGAAAATCCTTGTTGCACCATCTCTGTCTTTGTTCTTATGATGTTCATGCAGATACATCCGAATTACAATTTTATGTTTTACAAATGCATCTACCAAAAAACATTTTAGCACAATAAATAGTTGTGTCAACCCCGAATTGCGTCTACACACGCATCAATCAGTTCTTCTTCCTTGAAGTCAATCTCATAAAACAAATCCGTCTCCGGCTCCGACAATGTCAGGCGGTACACTTCTCTGCCACCCTTCTCTTCCACACGATTTTTAGACAAATACCGCACATCATCGAGCCGGATGACATCGGTATGAAACCAGTATGCGGCAATCAGGAAATTATCCGTTACATAAATTCCATGATAACGGAAATATAGTTTATCTCTCAATTCCGTATTGAGTTGCTCGATCACTGCACTTCTTCGTCCATATGCGCGCAGCTTCTTCGCCTGCGGATTCTTATATGGCCGCATCCAGAGCTGAACAATATATGCCAGAACAAACACATACACAGCCGAAAGTGCCGCAACTATAATATACGCGATTCCGGTATAAACATACGGATAATCCGGTTCGCTGATCACATATGTACCATAAAAGCCTTCCAAAATCTGCATCGGTACATCTCCATTTTTAGAAAGTCCCGCTATAATATGTTCCGTTACGACTTCATCCTTTACAATACGTCCTTTCACCACACGTTTATCTATACTATTCTTCGGATGCTCCGTCTTAACAAGCACAAATACCATATTGTCCCCGTCAAAGCTATAATAATATGCTCCTTTAACCTTGTTTTCAACCAGATAATCATATCCCGTATAGTACAGATTTACTGCATTGTATTTTACACTGGTCTTGTCATCCTGATACAGATTTTCTATCTGGTCTTCCACAGGTTCCACGTTCGTAATCTCATAACACTGCGCTACATGAAACAAAGAATATCTGACACCGGCAAAAACAAGCACAAGTAACAAGACCATGATTGGAGCCATCATCGCCAGCGTATTTTTTATCAATATAATTTCAAACTTTTTATGCTTCATTGTAAACGGTCGCCTTCTGTCAATTTTCTTTATCTTATCATCTAACGAATTTGTGTTCAACTTTTTTTAACACTTCGTCAGTCTATGCATAGTATAAACCATAAGAAATTTTAGCGGAGGCATCTCATGAGCGATTTGTCAGCTACACAGTGTGGTTGCGGCTGTGGAAATGGATTCAACATCGGAAACGGCAGCAACTGCTCCTGCATTTGGATTATTATTTTGTTATTATTGTGTGGTGGCTGCGGTGGCGGTTTCTGCGGCGGAAACGGCTGTGGCTGCGACAACGACTGCATCTGGATCATCCTGATTCTTCTTTTCTGCTGCGGAAACAACAATGGTGGTGGCTGCGGCTGCGGTTGTTAATCAGACGCACTTCCGAACTCCCTTGCAAGTCTGCTTGTAGGGGAGTTTTTTATGAATTGTCCGCTGTGCCATAACCCATACTATGTTCTCGAAAATTCATAATTATTCCTGCGCACACATATATTTAAACGAACGACAATTCAGAGTACCTGCCATGCTGCATAGTCATCCGCTTGATCAATTGATTCATGACGATTCCCTGTTTTTTCTGGAAGCCATGATTCCTTTTGTAGACTATTCCTACAAAAAGCCTTTGATCCTTCTAATTAAATATCAGGAAATCCGCGCTTTAATGCAATGCTTTGATCATCCGGACTATGTTGCCTCCTGTGGGTTCGACTGTCATCCGGAAAGCTCGGAAGAAATGATGGAGTGTATGTGCCGTTTTCTGCCCGGAGATTTTGCCGGCAATATTAAAAATATGCAGCAAATGCTTAAAATGATGCAGGTCATGCAGGCGATGAATGACTCCGGCACACCAGGCACTTCACCATCAGGCAATTGTGAAAATCCATATGACACACCTCCACCAAACAGTCACGGAAACACATATAATTCCCCACCGCCAAATCATGGCAATCGGTATGATTTTCCTCCGCAGCCGGGCTGTGGGGCACCGCCCCCACCACCAGATTATGAGCCACGGCAGGACCATTGTCAGAATTTCAAGAGGGAATGCACACAGCAAAAGCAGAGTTCAGGAAACGGTCACATGCAGCAAACTTCCATGCGCAAAGATCTGTACTCCAGTGTCATGGATATCCTGAATTCCTAACATAATTTATAGTCACTTGAAGTTTATTCCATTTTACCCCTAAAAATAAAAAGAAAGAGGCCCACATGTTTGAGCAAAACCCAAAACTTCGAAACATTCATCCGACCAAATTAAAGATTATCAATGAAATCAAAGAGCAAAGTAAATACCAGTCTGCGGAAGAATTGTTGCCACAGATTCTGCAAATCAACCAAGAACTAAAACGGCGTAACCTAAGCTTCACGAAAGAAGAATCCGCATTACTTCTTGAGGCAATGGAAGAAAGCATGTCTCCTGCAGAACGCCAAAAATTCCAGATGATTAAGTCATTCTTCCTATAATTTCATACATGTAAAAAACGGTTGCCTGACACAATACAAACCAATGTCAGACAACCGTCTCTTCGACAAATCCACAAAACAGGGAATCTTCACATACTGCCGGTCCCGCTATTTCATACTTTATCTTTTCACTCTATTTTTCATTCATACAACTCTTTACTTGCACACAATATTTACGATCTTACCCGGAACATAAATCTCTTTTACGATATTGCCGGACAACTTATCTGCGACGATTTCCTTGGCACGGGCAAGTACCGCATCCTTGTCCTCGTCCTTTGCAACAAGAACCGTTCCTCTTACCTTACCGTTGACCTGTACACCAATCTCAATTGTTGCATCAACCGTCTTTTCTTCCTCATACTGTGGCCATGCGCTGACAGACAGGAAATCTTCATGTCCAAGGCTCTCCCAGATCTCCTCTGTCAAATGCGGTGCAAACGGGCAGAGAAGCTTGATAAAGATTTCAAGCTGTTCTTTGCTCAGCTTACCGGCACTGTATACCGTATTAGTCAAAGCCATCAAAGTTGCGATTGCAGTGTTAAACTTCGTCTCCTCGATATCACTGCTTACCTTCTTGATTGCCTTGTGGAAGCTAACTTCCAGAGCATCTGTGGACGGATCATCGGATACCATATCTACCATACCCGCTACACGTTCCAAGAAACGCTTACATCCCTTTACAGAACTGTCGCTCCAAGGAGCTGCCGCTGCATAATCACCCATGAACAATACATACGTACGAAGGGTATCTGCACCGTAATCTTCTACGATATCAAGCGGATCGATAACATTTCCCTTCGACTTACTCATCTTATCGCCATCCGGTCCTAAGATCAGTCCCTGAATCGTACGCTTTGCATATGGCTCCGGTGTATTTACCTCACCTAAGTCATATAAGAAACGATGCCAGAATCTGGAGTAAATCATATGTCTTGTTACATGCTCCATACCGCCGTTGTACCAGTCAACCGGCATCCAGTAGTCGATCTTCTTGCGGTCTGCAAATGCCTTGTCATTATTCGGATCAATATAGCGCAGGAAGTACCAGGATGATCCTGCCCACTGAGGCATCGTATCTGTCTCACGCTTTGCATCACCACCACACTTTGGACACTTGCAGTTTACATACGAATCAATCTTTGCAAGTGGAGACTCGCCGTCCTCGCCCGGCTCAAAGTTCTTCACATCCGGAAGTTCCAAAGGAAGTTCATCATAAGGTACTGCTACAACACCACAAGACGGACAATGTACAAGAGGAATTGGCTCACCCCAATATCTCTGACGGTTGAATGCCCAGTCCTTCATCTTGAACTGTACACCCGCTTCACCGACACCCATCTTCTTGATTTCCTCGACCATACGAGCGATAGAATCCTTCTTATTCGTAAATCCATTCAGGAACTCAGAGTTAATCATCTCACCATCGCCGGTATAAGCTTCCTTTGAGATATCGCCACCCTTGATAACCTGAATGATATCTATACCAAATGTCTTTGCAAAATCATAGTCACGCTGGTCATGCGCCGGTACCGCCATGATTGCACCTGTACCATATCCCATCATAACGTAATCTGCAATAAAGATTGGAATCTTCTTGCCGTTCATCGGATTGATACCCATAAGTCCCTCGATCTTCACACCTGTCTTATCCTTAACAAGCTGTGTACGCTCAAACTCGGTCTTCTTCTGACACTCCGCACGGTATGCCTTGATGGCTTCCATATTCGAGATCTTGTCTGCGTATTTATCAATCAGCGGATGTTCCGGTGCGATAACCATGAACGTTACGCCGAACAATGTATCCGGTCTTGTAGTATAGATCTGCAGCTTCTCATCTGTTCCATCTACATCGAAGTTTACAAATGCACCTGTAGACTTACCGATCCAGTTCTCCTGCTGCTGTTTTACATTTGCAGGATAATCGACATCTTTGAGTCCCTGCAGAAGCTTATCTGCATACTCTGTAATTTTCAGATACCATACAGTCTTCGACTTCTGTACAACTTCACTGTGGCAGATATCACATTTTCCTCCCTGACTGTCCTCGTTGGAAAGAACAACCTTACAGCTTGGGCAATAGTTAACAAGTGCTGTGTCACGGAATACAAGCCCCTTCTCGAACATCTTCAGGAAAATCCACTGTGTCCACTTATAGAACTTCTCATCTGTCGTATCAATCACACGGCTCCAGTCAAATGAGAATCCTACTCTCTTCAACTGCTCGGTAAATCGTGCGATATTCTGATCAGTGATTTGACGTGGATGGGTACCTGTCTTGATTGCATAGTTTTCTGTCGGCAGACCAAATGCATCAAATCCGATTGGGAACAATACATTGTAGCCCTCCATACGACGCTTTCTGGATACGACCTCCACACTGGAATATGCCTTGATATGTCCTACATGCATACCAGCGCCACTTGGGTATGGGAACTCTACCAATCCATAGAACTTCTTCTTGTCTGAGAAGTCCTGTGCCTCAAACACCTTGGCATCTTCCCATTTCTTCTGCCATTTTTTCTCGATTACTTTGAAATTGTGTCTCATAATGTCTCCTTTTGCTAAAGCCGCCTCTTAAACGAAACGGTTTAATTTCTCATCATATTTATAATCCACGGCTGCAAGTTTTTGCTCGAGATCTTCTCTTGCAGTCTGAAATTGTAAACAAAAACTGTCCAGATTGATGCCATCGTCACGCAGCCTTGTATTCACAAAACTTAAGAGCATCATCGGATCCTTCGGTAAATTTTCGATTGCCATTATAGCACCTCTCCGGTAATCAGCCAAGGGGCTGGTTGATTTACAAACATACTATCTTTATTTGTCTTTGCCACATTGATCTGAAGCACTTCCATATTCGAGATACCATACTTATCAAAGAGCGGCTTAATGCCGGACAGGATATTTAACTCCAATGTATAAATGACAAACTGCATCTTCGGATTCTTCTTCAGCAGTCTCTGGATATCTTCCTCAAGATGTTTATTTGCCACAATAAAGGAAAGTCTCGGTGTCGGGATCTTCGCCATGGACTCTTCCGATAAATCCGGAATAATCTGAACGTTGTGCACACCAAACTGCTTCACGTTGTCCTCCATTGTATCCTTCGCACCTTTGTCATTTTCCACACAGATGATTGCGCCATCGCTTGCTACAAACGCTGCCTCGATTGCAATACTCTCCGCATCTACTAAGCAGATTGTATCCTGTGAATCTACCCCGAGCAGACTCATAATCACCGCACGGATTTCTTTACCCACATATTTGATTGGTCCTTTGGAAAACATCTCGTTACGCATGCCGATCCGGTAAGATTCCCGCGTCTTCTCATTCAGAATAAAGATGACTGTCGGTCCTGTGATCTTACGGTTAATCACCTCTTTAATCTTGACATGCTTCACCTGTCCTTCTTCTTCGATGCCAACCGCATACCACATATCATAATCGCCAAATCCTGCCTCCCAGAAATCATAAAACAGATCTTCATGGGATTCGTCCGCAAAAATCAAAACCCGCTTATGTCCTTCCACCGTAGGAATCACGTTCTTCTGTTTTCCGCAGATATCCAAAAGCTTAATCTTCTCCGGACTCACCTGCATTTCCTTTGAAAAATACTCCATCCAATTTAAAATCTGTTTTGTTGCATAACTCCCTTTTGCCATGCTCACGCCTCCTTGTCTCTTTTGCCGTAACTTTTTTCTAGTTCTGTTCCGTATCCCTCTTTGTTTCCTTCTCTGCTTCCTTTGCCACATTCTCATGTTTCTTCAGATGCATCTTCTCCATCCAGCGACGGAACACCTGCTTCAGGCGGCTTTCACGCAGCGTTTTTCGTTCATCGTGCCGTTCCCGGTAGACCGGCTCTCCGGTCTCCTCATCAAATTTCTTCAAACGTATATAATCTCCAGTTGCGGATGACAATTCTTTCGCACGCAGCTTGTCCCTGAGCTGCACTGCAAAAAATGCATACAGACATGCAAACACCGGCACGCCCAAAATCATACCTGCTACACCGAACAGATCACCTCCAACCAGGATTGCAAGCAATACCCAAATGCCGGAGATTCCGGTTGCATCACCTAAAATCAACGGTCCTAATATATTTCCATCAAACTGCTGCAATACAATAATCCAGATGACAAACACCACAAACATAATCGGATCATCCATAAGTGCCAGTAACGCTCCCGGTACAGCTCCGATAAAAGGTCCAAAAAACGGAATGATATTCGTCACGCCAACAACCACACTGATCAGGACCGCATACCGCATATGCACAGCCGAAGTAAATATAAAGCATATAATTCCGATAATACAGGAATCTAAAATTTTGCCATTGATAAATCCGCCGAATACGACATTCGCATAGGAACAGCCTTCCATAATCTTATTACCGGTTTTCTTGGAGAACAGGCAATAAATCACTTTCTTACACTGTGCCAGCAGAACATCCTTGCTCATCAGCAGATAAATCATAACGATTAAACCGATCAGGAAATTCATGACTGCCTTAATTCCGACTACCACACCGGAAGAAAGCGTCTTGACAATCGTATCAAGGTTCGGCATAATCTTATCCTTTAAAATCGTAAACACATTATTCTCTGCATAATCAAGCACCTGTGACAGTTTATCCTCAATCATCTGATTCTGTGCAAATACTTTCTTGATCCACGCTTCAGCCGAACTGATATAGTCCTCTGTGTTGTTCACAAGATCCGTTAAACTCTCATACACACGCGGAATAACCAGCCACAACAATCCAACCAATAATCCAAGGAATAAAAGCACGGTCAAAATCAATGCAGGCACCTTCACCTTACGATATACTGTATCATATTCCAATTCTTTTTTTATTTTGCAAACCAAAAAGGAGAGACCGCGTCTTACATAGATCATAATCGGATTCAGCAAAAATGCAATCACAAGTCCGATAATGATCGGTGTCATTGCAGACACTACATTGCCAAAAAATCCAAAAATAGATTTCCACTGTTTGATGACTTCTGCAAACAAAATGCAGGCGCAACCGGCAAGCGCAAGCATAACACCAAGCTGCAGAATATTTTTATTCCACTTATTTTTCACGCGTCTGTCCCCTCTCTTTATCTAAATAGCCTATATGGTTCACATTATACCATTTCTGGTCATTGGAAACAACCTAATTCTTGTTGACACTCCCTATATTATTGACTAAAATATTTTCATATAATACGCAAAGGGGTGTATGCACGGATGTATCGAAATATAATCAACGATTTTGCCACCTGGTATGACCGGGCGAAGCGAAAAATCTTATATGTAAAGGGAGCCAAAGGTGTGGGAAAAACCTGGACAGTCCGGGATTTTGCCACAGCCTTTTTCAAGCAGCAGTTTTATATCAATCTTGCAGAGGATACCGCCTGTCAGGACGCGCTATCCGGAGAATCGAATATGAATTTATTGCTATCCCAGCGTTTTTCCATCGATGACATATCGGAAAGTATATTTATATTTGACGAAGTACAGATTGTTCCGAATTGCGCAGAATTCTTCTACGCATTCCGAAAGAGTCACCCGGAATATACAATCTGCCTGATTGCATCTTCCATGGAATTCACAGAATTCGAATACAGTCATCCGGATGTCTTTGATATCCTTAGAATGCGTCCGATGACATTCGAGGAATACATGATTGCAAGCAAGGCTCATCCATTTTTAGATGCAATTGCCAAACATAAGGACACGCCTCTCACGAATCTTGAAATCGGTGCAATCTCTTCCATGCTGCGTGAATATCTGCTGGTTGGTGGCATGCCGGGAATCGTACATGCTTACCTAAAAAACAGAGACCTCTCGGTAGTCCGGCCAATGCAGGAAGCAATGCTTGAAGATTACATTCAGCTTGCAAAACAGACCTTCAATACAGCACTTTATCAGCGTTGCAAACGCATCCTCCGAAGCATCCCGGAACAGCTTGCCCGCGAAAACAAGAAATTCATGTACAAATGTGTTGATTCCAATGCCAGAAGCAGGGAATATGCAGAAGCTGCACAGGCTCTGTGCAATCTGGGTCTTGCCAGAAAACTCCCTCGTCTTACAAACGGTACTTTGCCGTTAGAAGAACACGTTGATTACAAATCTTTTGAATTGTTTTTTATTGATCACGGATTACTTCGCGCAGCCTATGGACTGCCAATGAGTGAAGAGATTGATGTCAACGACATATTAGAAGAAAAATGCGGTGCGATTGCCGAACAGTTTATCTTCCAGGAACTCAGTTCCAAGATTCCTTACCTGTATTACTGGGTATCCGGTGCCACTGCCCGCGTTCCTTTTGTGTACGAAGGAGAAGATGCTCCGGTTCCCGTCGATATCCGTTTTGTACCAAATTCCAAGGCACAAAATATCAAGACCTTCCGCAGCAAAAATGCAAACACAAAAATATCTGTAAAAATAAGCTTTAATCAGGTGTCCCTCGATGGAGACACCCTGAATATCCCTGCTTACGGGCTGTGGAACATGTAAGCTACTGCATCTCGAGCAGATGCATAAACTCCCGATCCGCAACAGCCTTACTATAATACCAGCCCTGCATAAAATGGCAGCCAATATCGGTCAGGTGATCGCGCATCTCCGCGGTCTCCACGCCCTCTGCCACGATATGCAGCTCTAATTCATTCAACATGCCAATCGTATGTTTCAACGTAATCCCGGCTTTTGCACTCTTAAATGCATCCCAGATAATATATTTATCCAGTTTGATGATGGAGAATGGCATATGATTAATATAATCGATATTTGCATAACCGGATCCATAGTCATCCAATGAGAATTTAATCCCATATGCAACCAAATCCATAATATTTTCATTTACTACATCTGCCATACTGATTGTCGCAGTCTCGGTAATCTCTATATTAATCTGCTTTGGCTGCACATCATATTTTTCCATAATCTGCTTCACGCGGTCCGAAAAATGCTGTTGCATTAATTGCACCGGACTGATGTTAACCTCAATATATTCCACGGTTGTCTGTGATAATTTAAAATCATGAATAAACCGGCATACTTTCTCAAGAATTATTTCTCCCATCTCGATAATCAGACCATTGCGTTCTGCAATCGGAATAAAATCTTCCGGTGAAACCCAGCCAAGGTCTGCATCATGAAGACGCACCAATGCTTCCGCCGAATTATATACACCTTTTTCTACCGAGAATATCGGCTGGTAATATACCATCAGTTCATCCCTGTCAAGAGCCTGCTTCACTGCTTTCTCTATCGCCTTGTCCTGTTTAATCTTCCCAAGATCATAATCCCGCGCATGGGAGATTACACCCTTCTGCATCTTTTTCGCCATGGACATCGAATAATCCATCACCTCGATCAACTGACCGTAATTCGATGCATCCTCCGGACAATTCAGACAACAGATGGATGCTGACATCATAATTCCCACCTGATTTTCACTGAACCACGGATGCCGGAACCGCTCATTGACACTCTGTGCAATCTCATCAATCTGATCCAGATCTTTATATGCAATCATACAAAACTGATCTGCCCCCAGCCGGAATACCGTTTTTGAATAATGCAATCCTTCCATAAATGTGCCAACCTGCCGCAACAGATTGTCTCCATTTTCCACGCCATAAGTCTTGTTGATAAATTTAAAATCGTCCATCGCAACAACAATAACCCCAAACGGTTTCTTGTTCTGGAAAAAATCATGCAGATATTCTCCCAGAAACCGGCGGTTAAACTGTCTGGTAACAGTATCGATTACCACATTCGGATTCTGTAAATAATAATACAGTGACAAACAGACCGTACTGATTCCGAGATTCAAAATCAAAATATGCGTCGACAGTTGTACAAATACTGCTGCCGCAACGAAGAACAAATGAAATATTATTACGGTCATCCGCGCAGTCAGCGCACGCTTGCCCTGGCGAAGTACCACCACCGAACAAGCAACAATTGCGAATATTGCAACAGTCACTAATACCAGCATGCCGTACCCATATGTATATTGATTTCCATCTGCTTCATATACCCAGTTTAAAAAAGGATTAGATACAAGTACACACACATCAACCGCTCCCAGCAGTGACAACATCCACTTCGCATACCTCATCTGCTTTGCATTGATGTTTGCAATCTGCATCGAATAATACGCAAATAGTAACGGTGTCGCATTCAACGCCAGATGCTGAAGTGTACTTACCACCCAGAAGGCGCTCTGTCCCTCTGTGCCATAGGTCTGTGCCAGTCTTATACTCACAATCTCCAGGCCGGTCGACATAAACACAGTTGTCAAGGCAACCAAAAAAGTGCGATGACGGGCTAGTGGTATTCTTTTTTCATGAAAATACCATACAATTATAATCAAAAGTAAATAAATCGCTGCATAATCGTATGCGGCGTCCAAATTCAACATAGTCTCTCCTACTCCTAATAAACACTACCATCCAGCCATACATTCAGGTCTATTTCCTGCCCGATTCCGGCGATTGTTCCACTTCCTGTATACTGCCATCCTGCATATAAATACGGAAAATCCGGCTGGTTCGCATAATGTGCAAGCCATAATTTATAACCACCAAGCCGCGTCATATCCAGTTTCTGCACAAACCAATTCCTGTGCGAATAGATCATCGGAACATATCCCGCATTCTTCACAGTTTCGCAGAATCCGACAACGCCATCCGTCCGCTCATCCACCGTAATATCTGCAGTTCTCGCTTCGTCCGCATAGACTTCCTCTGTATCGATCACAACCGGCATATCCAGTGTATAGTCCGAAGCAAGATCCAACGCAAACTGTGCTTCTGCTACACCTTCTTCATAATTCACCGCCTGGCTGTAAAAATACATTCCGACTTTGATTCCCGCAGCCTTCGCTGCCTCTATATGCGTCTGAAACATATCATCTGCTACAAGTTTTCCTTCAGAACCATATCCGCGATATCCGACACGGATAAATGCAATCGTAACACCGGCCTGCTTCAGTACGTCCCAGTCAAGATCCGGCTGATACGATGATATATCTACCGCAAGCTCCGAGATTCTCTCTCCCTCGGCATTATGATATGCCATAATCGTACTGTCTCCATCTTCCATATAAAAATCGTCCGTCTGAAAATCATTTCGCGGTACTTCTTTTACAATCTTGTAAAACTGGCAATTCGGAATATCGCCTACCAAAACATAGCTTGCCTGCGCAAACTGCCAGAAATTCGCATAAATCATCTGTGCCTCCGCGCCTGGCTGCAGCGACCATGTATATCCGTCCCTACCCACCAAAGCCGGTTTATGTCTCCTGCTTTTTCCGATATTAATTCCTATAACCAAACCAATTAATACAAGTACAACCGCAATTGCGCCAACCAAAATCACATGCGGCCAGTTGATCTCATAATCTCTTTTTTTCTCATTCATATGTATTCCTCGTCCGAATCCGTTAAAATATTATTTTTGTTTACTAATTATATCACAGGTTTTCAGCCGACTCAATTGATGCGCATTTTTTTCGCGTATGTTTCACAATTTTTGTTCCGATCACACAGAACACGATTCCAAATATGAGTATATAAATCAATTCGAACAGGGCGCCCGGCGTCCCAGAATTTCCTTTCAAATATCTTGATAACGCGTCCGAATAAAATGTCAGTGTCACCGACAGTGCATTGTTCAGAAAATGCATCAGGATTCCGGGAAGCAGACTCTCCGACTGTGCCGACAGATAACAGATTGCAAGTCCGAGCACCGCGGTCGTTGTTGACTGTACAACATTCATATGATAGAGACCGAATATCACAGACACGAGTACGATTGCCTTTCCCTGTGTCATCCGCGCTTCAAAGGAAGAATACAAAAATCCCCGGAACAAAAGCTCCTCGCACACGGCAGGAAGCAGCGCAACGATCAGAATACTTGCTCCATACCCCATCCGATAGATTTCATCCATCGATGTTGCCACCGCATCCGCACTGTTCGGGAACAGAAGACCTGTAATCGACGTTACAATCACACCAAGTGCAATCGTACCGAGAATCAGGAAGATTCCTCCCACAAAAAATCCCGGTCGGCAAAGGCGGATGCGGAACGTCTTCTTCCAGTCCTTCTTCGTATAGAGTGTCATCAAAACCGGCACGCCCGCCACGATTCCCTGCGTTGCAAAAAGTCCGGAAAGCATTCCTTTCGTACTTGCAAAGCCGCCCACATAAATCATTAGGACAAGCACGATCGGAAGTGCCAGACAGGCATCTCCAACCGATGGTACTCCGCCTTTTGTCATATTGCTTCTCCGTTCGAAGATCTGTACATTTCCGGTTCCATCTCCGAACAGGATTGCCTCACTGTTATAGAGTTTTCCGAGCAGAAGCACCGCAATCACACCATAGGCAATGTTGCTGAACAACACAATCGTAATCGTCGAGAAACTGAACTTAAATGCCAGCAGATCCCGGATCAGCAGGCAGATATTTGCGACCGGGACGAGTGCCATATTCCGGGTAAGCGATACGTTCGGCATAAATCCGACAAATGACGCGAACATCACAAGCAGCATAAGCGGTGTGATATAGTTGTTCGCCTCCTTATACGTCTTCGCAAATACGCAGAAGCACATGGAAAGTGCACTGATCAGCACAGCAAATGCCAGCACGCACAGCGCACAGACTAAAATCGCCGGAACAAACCGGGATATACGGATTCCCTGCTGCAGCGCCATTGTCTGCGCCGCAAGCTTATAGACATAGATTCCGATTCCACCCATGGATAACACATTCAACAAAGCGGACGCGATTCCTATCGTTCCAACGGTCAGGAATTTGCTGAATATCAGTTCCTGATTCGTGACCGGAAGCGTCAATATCGTCTCCAGCGTTCCACGTTCCCGTTCTCCGGCCGTCGTATCGATTGCCGGGTACATCGTTCCCATCAGCAGACTCACAACAAGCATAAACGGCACGATCACACCAAGCAGACTTCCGGTCGACTCCTCGGTTGTCGCACGGTCATCCGACTCTACTTCAAATGGATGAAGAACCGTATCCGGATCTAAGCCTGCCTCAAGAAGGCTCTGATTCGTCAGGGAATCCGAATATGCTTCAAGCACCTGACGCACCTTCTGTTCCGCATAGCTTGAATTTGTAACCGAGGACAGATACGCGATATTATATCCGGTTCCATCTTCATTTTCATATACGATTGCATTAATCTTTTCTCCCCGCAGGATCATCGAAATATCTGCATTCATGACATTCAGGTCGCACAGCTTAAAATGCAGCGTGTCATCGTCCGGCTGCAGAAACATCCGGACAAGCTCGGGATTCGTATCCATGAAATCAACCGCGATTTCATATGTCTGTGTATCCATCTGCGTTGTCACCTTCGACATCATAGCCATACCACCGACAAACATCAGCGGATAGATGAGAATCGGCACGATCAGCATCATGATCACGGTTTTCTTGTCCCGCAGAACGTCCAGCATTTCCTTCTTATATAACTGTTTTATCACTCGAAAATTCATGCTTATTCCTCCATCTGCCCGGCCCGTTCATCAATTTCCTGCGCCATAAGTGTGCGAAATGCATGCCTCAGATTCTCACATCCGGTCTGTGCATAGATTTCATCCATTGTCCCCTGTGCGATTACACGTCCATGCGAGAGCATCACGATCCGGTCACAAAGCATCTCCGCTTCTTCCATATAGTGTGTGGAATATAAAACCGCTTTCCCGCGTGCCTTCTCCTTCTGCATAAAATCAATGATGGCACTGCTGCTCATGATATCAAGCCCCAGCGTTGGTTCATCAAAGATATAAAGCTTCGGACTGTGGATCAGACACCGGGAGATAGACGCCCGCTGCGTCTGTCCGGTAGAAAGCTTCTCAATACGGTTATCCACAAAGTCCTGCAGAGAAAGTATTTCAATAATTTTCTCAATCCGCTGTTCGATTGCCTCCGTCGAAAGTCCATAGATATTCCCCGTGATTGTCAGCAGCTCTCGGGTACTCAGCCGTCCATACAGCTTTGTATTGCCGGACAGATAGCCGATCTGTCTTTTAATATCGTTTTGCTTCGTCAGCAGATTTTTCTGCTCATCCTCATACCGGATTACCCCCTCCGTCGGCTGCATCAGACATCCAAGCATCCGGAGCAATGTTGTCTTTCCCGCACCGTTTGGTCCCAAAACGCCTACGATTTCTCCTTCCCGAACACGCAGGCTCACATGATTTACTGCCGAAAACACAACTTTCTTATGTTTCTTTTCATTTCTTTCGAAATTCTTAACCAGATTTTCTGCTTCTAACATAACGGACTCCTTTCCGGCTTTCATTTTCACTATCCTGTCGGTATACAAAAAGAATGGCTGTCTACCCCCCTGCAGACAGCCTTAATATTTATAGTTAATCTTATATTCTTCACTGCCAAGTTTGACATGTATGATTCTATGATTATAGCCAATCTGGTTATACCGACACATCAATTTGGTAATCACACCAAGTTTCTTCGGTATTTCAAGATATCGAAAAATCGGTTGTTCCTCTATGATCCGGTAATCCGGTCTCCATGCGCCAAACACCTGTGCCGCATCATTTACCGAGAATTTTCTTTTTTTCCTCCGCTGTACAGTCTGGCTATGCTTACTCATATTCGCAGCCATATTCGCAACACTTGTAGACGCGGTAAAAATCAGATGGGCACCAGGAAATGTCAAACGGATTTTCTCAATCAAATCCCGGACCTCATTCTTACTCAGATATGAAAAACCATCGTCACAGACAAACAAGACCCCCTGGTTCTGTTTGCACTGTATCTCATCCAGCCACGAAAAATCCATCAGTCTCCGTCCGATTGTCTTTTCCCGCGACCGCACACCATACATGGCCCTCCGTATCGACATGATGTTATGCGAATCCAGACTATACCACTGAATCCTGCCATTATCCACCCTGCCAAACATATTATCCAGACGACATGCCATATGTATGACTGTTCCAAACGGAAATTCCTGCACAAATCTTCGAACAAGCGTATCACAGGCGCTTGCGTCTGCTGCCATACGGATATTCTGGTATTCGCTGATATGCGGGTTCAGTCTTGTGAAATCAAATTTGTGACTATATATAAACTTCTCTGCCCAATCATCCTTAAAATATTCCGGATATTTCTTTGACCAGTCAGACATCATCTTTAAAGGATAAATCGCCCGCAGAGACGTATCAAACGTTCCATTGATACAGTCAATCAAAAAGCCCTGTGCCTTCTTATATTCTTTTGTTCTATCATAGATCATGAAATCTTCGGCTTCTTCCTCGAATTCAAAGAACCGAATATTCGTACCCGCTTTTTTCGCTTTCTTATAAAACTCCCGGGCATAACAATGATACAGATCCTGCACACCCGAAAACAGCACAACATCGTCACAGATATCCGTCATATCTCCATAATACGGGCTGGTATATTCTGTCTTGACCGCATAATCCCGCACCCAGTAAGAATTGAGGAATTCCTTGACGTGTTCGTTGTAAAATGTCCATTTCGAGCGTTTGGAAGACTCAATCAGCTCCTGTTCGAGTTCTTTATCAAAAAATTCTGTATCCATCATCGGAGACAGCAGAATCAATTGATCCGGTTTTCGAAACCCCTCGCGCCACGCAAGCATTGCAATGGATAGCGCAAGTCCTCCACCGGCGCCGCATCCCATCAGAACAACACGTTCCACATCCTGTCCTTTCGTACAATTCCTGTATGCCGGCACGAGCATCTGGAACACTTCTTTACAGCAATGCTCCGGTGCAAGCGGATACATCGGCAGAAAAACTCCCGCATGACACGCCAGAGCCGTCTTCGCAAGGAATATCCATTCTGTCGGATTCATCGGAAAACATAATTTACTTGAATACAAATACATAATATATGTTCCGTTGAATCCCTGTTTTGGCACCAGCCGGTAGCAGATCCGCCCCTCTTCCCGCAATTCATCGATGTCAAACTGCTTCACAACAAACGGTGGAATTTTGAAATCTGCTTTTCTTTTGCTCAGCTCCACCTGTCGCTTCAGATCTTCTGTGCGCATCTTATGAAATTTTATAGATACCGTTTTTCCCATAACTACGTTTATTGTATCAAACTTATGCTGTATGGGCAAGCTGTTTTCTGCTTGTCCGGTCAGAAGATGACCATGTTTTCCAGACAACAAAAAAAGCATCCAACCTGGATGCTTTTTTACATATGAATGCGGAAGATGGGACTTGAACCCACACGGTATTGCTACCACAGGCACCTGAAGCCTGCGCGTCTGCCAATTCCGCCACTTCCGCGTACTGCGTTTCGTATCATATCATTTCTATCCACAAATGTCAACAAAAATTTCAACAAATTCGAAACGCTTTTTATTTTACATTATTCTGCATCGGTAGATGACGCATCGTTTTCGGTTGCCGCAGGCAATTCTACAGTTGCATCACCGGCTGTTGCCTGTACACCCTTACCATTTTCCAGAATGAAATCTACAACCTTCTGTGCCAATGCATAATACACAAAATCCTCTGCTGTAAAGTCTTCTTTCATTTTATCTTCGTCTTCATAACCATAATACTCCATAACGGTCTTCTTATAGTCATCAACCTCTGTTTTGGAAACAGTAATACCTTCCTTCTTGGCTACCGCACAGACTACAATTTTTTCTTTCATGTAATCCTCTGCTGTTTTCTGGATATACTCACGGAAGGAATCCTCATCCGAGAAACCAAATCTTGCTGTTACATAATCACCAAGGGAATATCCATAGCTGGATGCTGCCTTTTCCTGTTGTGCAATGCCCTCATCAATCAGATCCTGCATTTCCTGTTCCGGATATTCATTGTAAGTCGTGGAATCGATCAAAACCTGCATAATTGCACTTTCATTCTGGCTCTTATCAGATTTTTCCTGCTGATCTACCAGATCTTTTCTGACAGATTCCTCATATTCATCCACGGTAGCTGCATCTGTGTAAGATGCGACAAATGCATCGTTATACTCCGGGAGTTCGCTGTCTGTCTTATAGTTCAGCGTAATCTTGAAGTCTGCTTCCTGTCCTTTTAACTCATCTTTTCCATAATCCTCAGGGAATGTTGCTTTGATATTGAATGTTTCACCGATCTTATGTCCTACAATTCCTTCTTCAAATCCCGGAATCATAGATCCGCTTCCGAGTGTCACATCATATCCTTTTCCTTCGGAATTACCACCTTCAAACTCTACACCATCAACACTTCCTACAAAGTCAATATTGACATTATCACCGTTTGCAACCGTTCCCTCTGTAACCTGCTTGCTTGTTGCATACTGGTTCAGTAACGACTGGATCTTCGCATCAACATCTGCATCTGTCACAGTTGTCTTTGTCTCCTCATATTCCAGTCCTTTATACTCCGGCAGATCACAATATGCGGCGTATTTGTCGATCATGCTCTGCTGATCCACACCATCTACTTTTTTTCCACATCCGGTAAGCATCGTCATACCAAGTGCAAGACTCAACACATACCCAAGTGTTCTAAACTGCTTCTTCATAATACTACATATCCCTTCTATCTCTACATATATAACTACTGGATTTATACTTAAATCCCTAGCATTTATACCATATTTTTATGAAAATGAAAAGCTTATTTTCTTATTTCACAAAGAAATCACACCCGGAACACATTTTTTCACGGTCTTTCACATCCGGAATTTGGCTTGAATACGCGGTTTTTCGACATTTTAGGCGTCTAAAAAATCGCAATATCTAGTTTTTGTGTATTTTTTTGACACTAGATTTAGTGTTTTCATGTTTACAAAGCACAAGTCTGATGGTATAATGTGAAACCGTATTCACGTTTTTTATTTGGATACCAAAGAAATACACTGCACAGATAGTTTTAGGAGAGGGTTTATGAAAGTTATCAAACGAGATGGTCATACAGTGACCTATGACCGCAGCAAGATCATCACTGCCATCAAAAAGGCAAATGCTGAGGTTGAACCATGTGAAAAAGTTTCAGATGAAAAGATTGAAGAGATTGTGGAAAGCATCGAGAGTAAAAATCGTCCACGTATGCTCGTCGAAGATATCCAGGATATTATCGAGCAGAAGCTGATGGCCGACGGTAAGTTCGTTCTTGCCAAAACTTACATCATCTATCGTTACTCCCGTGAGCTCGTCCGAAAAGCAAACACAACAGATGATTCCATCCTGAGTCTGATCAAAAACCGTAACAAGGACGTTATGGAAGAAAATTCAAACAAGAACGCAACCGTTGCTTCTACGCAGCGTGATCTGATTGCCGGGGAAGTATCCAAGGATCTGACACGTCGTGTTCTGCTTCCTGAGAAGATTTCCAAGGCACACGATGAGGGTGTGCTGCATTTCCATGATGCGGATTATTTCTTACAGCCGATTTTCAACTGCTGTCTGATCAACATCGGCGATATGCTTGACAATGGCACCGTAATGAACGGCAAGCTCATTGAAAGCCCAAAGAGCTTTCAGGTAGCATGTACGGTTATGACACAGATCATTTCCTCCGTTGCCAGCAGCCAGTACGGCGGACAGTCCGTAGACATCCGTCATCTCGGCAAATATCTTCGCAAGAGCTACAATAAGTATAAGAATAAATTAATTGAAGAGTTCGGGGATAAGATTGACGATACGATTTTAGAGCAGATGGCACAGGACCGCCTGCAGGATGAGCTTCGTTCCGGCGTTCAGACAATCCAGTACCAGATTAATACATTGATGACAACAAATGGTCAGTCACCATTCGTAACTTTATTCCTGAATCTTGATCCAAACGATGAGTATATCGAGGAAAATGCAATTATCGTCGAGGAGATACTTCGGCAGCGTCTTGAAGGCATCAAGAACGAGAAGGGCGTCTATGTAACACCTGCATTTCCGAAGCTTATTTATGTATTGGATGAACACAACTGCTTAAAGGGCGGCAAATACGACCACATTACAAAATTAGCTGTAAAATGTTCTGCCAAGCGTCTCTATCCGGATTACATCTCCGCAAAAAAGATGCGTGAAAACTACGAAGGAAATGTATTCTCCTGCATGGGATGCCGTTCGTTCCTGTCTCCATGGAAGGATGAAAACGGAAATTATAAATGGGAAGGTCGTTTCAACCAGGGTGTTGTATCCCTGAATCTTCCACAGATCGGTATTTTAGCGAAGGGCAATGAAGAGAAGTTCTGGAGCATGCTTGATGAGCGTCTGGAACTGTGCTACGAAGCCCTGATGTGCAGACATCATGCATTGCTTGGTGTGACATCTGACGTCAGCCCGGTACACTGGCAGTATGGCGCGATTGCCCGTCTGAAGAAAGGCGAAAAGATTGATCCTTTATTGAAGGATGGGTACTCTACTATCTCACTTGGCTACATCGGCTTGTACGAAGTAACCAAGCTTATGACCGGGAAGAGTCACACAGAACCGGGCGGTGAGGAGTTCGCTCTTCGTGTGATGAACCGTCTCCGCAGAGCCTGTGATGAATGGAAAGAAGAGACCGGTCTTGGATTTGGTCTTTACGGTACTCCTGCCGAGAGTCTCTGCTATCGTTTTGCAAGGATTGACCAAGAGCGTTTCGGAACAATTGAAGATGTGACAGATAAAGGTTATTACACAAACTCTTATCATGTAGATGTACGGGAAAAGATTGATGCTTTCAGCAAGTTCCGCTTCGAGAGCCAGTTCCAGACAATCTCCTCCGGTGGAGCAATCTCTTATGTAGAGATTCCAAACATGCGTCACAATTTAGAAGCACTTGAAGAGATCGTCCGTTTTATCTATGACAACATCCAGTATGCGGAGTTCAATACCAAGTCCGATTACTGTCATGTCTGCGATTATGATGGTGAAATCATCATCAACGATGACAACGAATGGGAATGCCCACAATGCGGCAACAAAGATCATTCCAAGATGAATGTAACCCGTCGTACATGCGGTTATCTCGGTGAAAACTTCTGGAATGTCGGTAAGACGAAAGAGATTAAAGCACGTGTACTTCATTTGTAAATTATCAAGGGGTTAGAAGATAGATATGAATTATGCAGATATCAAACGCATTGATGTAGCAAACGGACTCGGTGTACGAGTTTCCTTGTTCGTGTCCGGCTGCTCACACCATTGCAAAGGCTGTTTTAACGAAGAAACATGGGATTTCAATTATGGAAAGCCATTTACGGAAGCGGAAATCGAGCAAATCTTAAATGATGTAAAACCTGATTATATCAAGGGGCTGTCGCTGCTCGGCGGCGAGCCTTTTGAATATGTCAATCAACAAGGACTGCTCCCATTGCTCCGCAGATTCAAGTCTCTGTACCCACAAAAAGATGTGTGGTGCTACACGGGCTATGATTTTGAAAAAGATATTCAGGAAAAAATGATGGTAATGTGGCCGGAGACACGTGAACTGCTCGGCTATATTGATATTCTTGTAGATGGAGAATTCGAGATGGATAAAAAAGATTTATCGCTCCGTTTCCGTGGTTCCTCCAACCAGAGAATCATCGATGTTAAACGTTCTCTCGCAGAAAACAAACTATGTCTCAAGGAGGAATTTTACCAATGATAACCCATATACAAGTACCAGTAAAGAAACTACACCCAGACGCAGTTCTGCCTACGTATGGTTCTGCAAATGCTGCGGGTGCAGATCTATATGCATGCATAGATGCCCCTCTCACACTTGCACCACATGAAACTGTAATGGTGCATACCGGACTTGCCATGGAAATTCCTGAAGGCTATGCCGGGCTTGTCTATGCAAGAAGCGGATTGGCATCCAAACGCAATCTGGCACCGGCAAACAAAGTTGGAGTTGTAGATTCCGATTATCGTGGCGAATTCATGGTCGCACTTCATAATCACGGAAATGAACCACAGACCATTGATCCACAGGAAAGAATTGCCCAACTTGTCATCACACCTTATATTGTCGGCGATTTTGCTGTTGTGAATGAGTTAAATGAAACCGCGCGCGGTGCCGGTGGATTTGGTTCTACCGGTCGTTAAATATTATCCTATAGGAGCAGGTTGTCAAAACTTCCGGTTATCCATGGCTGCCTGCTCTATTTTTTTCTGATAAGAAAGTTCTTTCTGACGGTCTGCCGTCACATCCCGTATTGCCCATACAACAGCTTTTACATTTCCATTTTCATCCCATTGCTGTGGGGTAAGAATCGAATACGACCATGTGCCACCATCGTCCTCTGAAACATACGGTATATAATCTTTTTCTGCAAATCGGCTTTCCATACTTTCAAGATCCACAAATTTCCGATACCCATCCTGATATTCTGAAGATACAAAACTCTGAATATAATGCTCCAGCATATTTCCGGCTGTCCCTTCTTTTTGTAATATGGCGCCGACTTCTCCCGGCATCCGTATTGCCTCCCACTCACCCGTATCCAGATGAATCAACACATTCATCTTATAGATACGACTGATTGCCTTAATAATCCGAAACTGCTTCTGTAACTCCCGCATCGTACTCTGTGCAGAACAATTACGCAAAAAGGCAAGAATCAGCAGAAAAAATATATAAATAGCGGTGCCAAACGCAAACATCGTCGTCCTCGTTGCAAACACCTGTCCAGATGGGTACATAACATAAATCGTGTATTTTTTATATACATCCTGTTCCCCATACCAATGTTTTCCTTCATAATCCAACCGCGTAAGCTTTCCATCTGCCCATGACTTCGAATCTGTAATCGTGATTGGACAATCTGCTGCCAACTGTCCCTGCACATGCAGCCGATTGTTATTCAACACGACTTTTCCGTCTGTGATAACAACTATTCCATCCATTTTAAACAGATATCCGGAAAGCATGCCATCAATGGATATATCATTTTCCCCGATTGGGGCAATCACAACTTCGTGATAGCAGAGAATCAAACCCTCTTGGTTTTCGCGGGAAACGACCGCCAGATTATACTTCTGGCCATCTATCTCAGCCTGCTCCATGTACACCTTCTGTGGGAATTTCAAAATCTGGGCAATTGGCTCATTCTTAAGTCTGTCCTGAAACAACACGGCTGCCTGTTCCCCACATGTCTGAACAATCTTTCCACTCCCATCTGTTACAACAACGCCTGTCAGATTCTCATCCGCAACATAGGCCTCCAATATATCATTGTAAATTGCAACCCCATGTGCCTCATACAATGCGATAGATCTGGCTTTTTCCTGCAGACTCATCAAATCCTTCGACTGTTGATCATTCACATACACATCATACCGGTCACATGTTGCACGCGCATATGCAAGTGTCTCCTCCGCCACCTTCTGTACATTTCTTTTATCTAACCTGGTCTGAAACAAAAAAATAAATGCTAACAATAAAATCCCCGCCAAATACGGAAGCCATTTTATTACAGCATTTTTCTTTTTCCTTATTTTCACCATCGTTTATCTCCCCCTATGATATACTAGGTATTTTTCTTTTGTCCCCGCACCAATTATATTCTATGTTTTACGCTCTGTCTAGTCGTATTTTTCAAAAATAAAAAGTACAGACGTTATACAAGGATTATACAAAAACAATATTTCCCCTGAAGGTTTCACTCCAGGGGAAACAATCATTTACTCCAAATTCAGTTTATGCTTGCAGGTAAGCGTTGTAGCCACGGAAAGTACCGCAATTCCGACAACCTCTATGATCGTAACCGTCACAAGCACAACCAGATACTGCTTTGCCGTCGATGAGATCTGCTCCAGAAATAAGTCAATATCCTGCTTTGACAGAATCTCATTGAACACAACAACAAGTATGCCGCATATCATCTGGATCAGAGCAAAAAACACAACTGACCATATGCGTTCCCACTTTGTGAATGCATGGCCAAATGCATAGGCGGCGTTGATCGTCCAGATATTGCACATCACACCGAGCCACATCATAAGAAGTGCCAATACGCCATCCAGCACAATCAGACTCCGATCCACTATCATCCCGGACATCGAAAGGAATTGCTGTACGAACCCTACGAAATCACTGAACACCTCGAAATTCCCGGTTGCGACGCAGATAGCAAGCCCATAAACAGCAGCCATCCAGGCAATCATCACCAGATCACAGATAAGTCTCGCGCCGATGAGTGTGGATGTCTTTACCGGCAGGGTATGGGTGAGATACCCCTGATCCTTGAAGAAACGATTCCTAAAATCAAGGCATGGAAGCAGTACGACCATCACAATCACGGCAAACATTACCAGAGCAAACATCAAATCTACAAGCTTTACAAATACGGCAAATGCAGTCGTACCAACCACGTTATATAATTTATCCAGCCCGAGCACGATAACCGCAAAAAGCATCACACCAGCAGATATCATTCCGACTAATCCGGAACGGTTTACAAATTCATTTTTAATACATTTTCCTAGCATCGAAATACCTCCCTGAATATCGCATCAATTGACTGTCCTTTTTCTGCCCGCAATGCATCCGCATCCTTCTGACAGAGAATCTCGCCCTCCCTGATGAAGATGACTTCATCCAATATGTTCTCGATATCCGAGATCAGATGTGTGGACAGCAGAATCGTTGCTTTCTCATCGTAGTTTGTAAGGATTGTCTGCATGATATAGTCTCTGGCTGCCGGATCGACACCTGCGATCGGCTCATCTAAGACATACAGTCTTGCCCGACGGCTCATCACCATAATCAACTGTACCTTCTCTTTGTTACCCTTCGACAGCTTCTTCAAGGTCATATTCGGATCGATGTTCAAAAGCTTCATCATATCATACGCACGTGTCTCATCGAAATCCGCATAAAAATCTTTGAACATATTGACAAGCTGACGGATCTTTAAGTACTCATTGAAATATGTCCGCTCCGGCAGATATGAAACAACCGCCTTTGATTCCGGTCCAACCTCGTGTCCGCAGATGCGGATACTTCCTTTCTCCGGCTGCAGCAGACCAACCAGCATCTTGATGAGTGTCGTCTTACCACTTCCGTTCGGTCCCAGCAGGCCGATGATCTTTCCTTCCGGCAGGATCAGGTTCAGGTTCTCAAATACAGTTTTCGAGATCCCATATCCTTTCTTCACACCGGAGATTTCTACTAAATTACTCATAGTTTCCTTTCCTCCTGATTTATGGTTCTGATTGCTTATTCTGCTTTCGCAGTTGATTCTTTTAGGAATGTTTCAAGCACTGCACATATTTCGCTGTCCGCATATCCAAGACTCCGCATATTATCCACATAGGCCTGTATATGCTTTTTACTTAATTCCTCTCTCAAGCTTCCACCTCCTGCCTCTCTGTCTGCTACAAATCGTCCAGCTGTCCGCTGGGAATACAGCACACCCTCGCGCTCTAGCTCTGCCAGTGCTTTCTGCATTGTATTCGGATTCACACCCGCGGTCATTGCAAGCTCCCGCACCGCCGGCACCTGGTCACCCGGCTTTAAGACGCCCTGCGCAATCTGCGTCTTGATGATTTCCACAATCTGTAGGTAGATTGGAGATTCATTGTTGAACTTCCATGCCAATCTTTGTTCCTCCTTCTTTGTATTATTGTATTATCTGAATAGTACAATAATACAACAGTACAGTTTTGTCAAGTGTTTTTTTAACAACTAAAAAATTGACACATCTTTCCTATAACAAAAAATCCGGAATGATTAACGCATCATTCCGGAAATCTCCCCCGCATCCATCTCGTATACCCTGTCACATAATATATCTATATCCTCTTTATTATGACTTGCCAACAACATTGTAACTCCCTGTTTTTTCAAATCCAATAAAAGCTTTCGTATATCTTCAACTCCATGAGCATCTAATCCATTCATCGGCTCATCAAAGATTAAAATATTGGGTTTTTCCATAATCGCCTGTGCTATCGCTAAGCGTTGCTTCATTCCCATTGAATACTTCTTCACATGATCTTTTAAATGCGGATCTAACCCGACTTTTCTGAGAATATCTTCTATGTATTCTGTATCCTTTTTATTTCGGATTTCATATAACAATTCCAGATTTTTCTTTCCGCTGTACCGTTCGATAAAAGCCGGATTTTCTATAATAATTCCAATATTCTTTAAGATTTCGTCGTTCCTTTTCTTCTTTCCATCCACAAATACCTCTCCATCATCCGGACAGTATATTCCACATATGCATTTAAACAGAACTGTCTTACCACATCCATTTCTCCCAACAATTCCTACACATTCGCCCTGATTACATATGATAGATACATGATTCAGTACTTTATGATTTTTAAAACTCTTGCAAACATCCTTTACCTGTATTACCTCCATGTTACTCACTCCTCCATATTCCAATCAAAATCACGTTTTTTCATCAAAAGGAAATCCACAACTATACAGACAAACGTGCCTATCAAACATGTCGATAATTTGTAAATGAAGTCAGGAACACTCACCGATCGAATGATATATCCCGGCGTCATCCACGAAAAAGGCGATAGGTAATATACCCAGCCATAAACGTTACTTGAATTATTTGAGATTATTGGCATGACTGCAAAAAAACTTCCGACCAGCACAGCCGCAACCCTATTCAATAGCAAGCTCATGGTATACATAATATGCCCAACAACATTGACAACCAATACCCCCATTACAATCCCATATAAAGCAACCATCCATGGGGAATATTTTTGTAACACGCTCATTTCAAACCCCATTATATCTGATGATATCGTCCCATAAGATAACGATAACTCAATACGATCCCATTGATTCGAAAAAGATACTCTTGGACAAAGTCGAATTGCTTCAATCAAATAACTATACAAAATCAGAAATACCGCAAGAATCGTTATCGAAATTTCCTGTGAAACAAGCCATTTATACCGACCAGTCCTCACTATATTATATAATTCCTTCTGATTCATAAATGGTGCCTCTGAATACATGTATAATACACAAAATCCAAAAATCATAACAAACGTCAAATTTCCACATAACAAAGAGAAAATAAACGGATATACATTTTCACTATATGTCTTTGCCAGCACGGAAATAGAATTCAAAAACATATCTTGAAAAATCAACTGTATTAAACAGATTACAGCCATTCGGGCTGAAAAAACTTTGGAGATTACATTATTTTTTATATATCTGCTATATCTTATCTCCTTATTCATATCGCACCATCCTCTTCACCCGAAGATAAATCAATATTGATAATATTACATACATCACAACCGCTGTTATCAAAGCCCACAACGAAATATGCTTTCCCAAAAAATTATAGTTGGAAAAACAGTTAAAAAGCGCATAAATTCCATAACCATAACCAACAATATCATTTAAATAGCTGTACATCATATATAAACATATTACAGGAACAATCATAACCATCATTCTATTATTTATAAAAAGCGATAACAATGCCGCAACAAGAGCTACTATCCCTGCTAATAGCCCCATCTGTAGTCCTGCAATGCAGTAAAAAACCATATCATAATGATTCTCTAACAATGGCCATAATTCCAAATCACAAAAGCCTATTCCGTTCAACTCATATGGTTTTATTACAAGATCATACGATAACCACGATTCTCCAAACATACGCAGACTTACAGCAAATAAAACATACGATATAAACACTACTCCGATTGCAGATATGCAAATAAAAAAGACTTTACTCAGTATATATCTTTTTAAATTTGTTCTTGTCAACACCTGATAAATAGTTTTTCTCTCAAAATCTTCTGCAATAGCATATGTGTAGGGCATCATCGCCATAGCAAGTACGATCATATACTCGCAGCTATATAATATGCTTTCCATAATCGAAAACACACCCATACCCTGTCCTTTTTGCTCCACCATAATCAAAAGCATAATCGCCCATGACAGAAGAACACTGAAAATGTAGTTAGTTCCCCATACCCTTTTCAAATCATGTTTAATCATAAATTGTAAACACCTCTCCTGTCACCGCATTGATATCCAGCTGATCACACCGAAATTCTCCATCCGGAAATGTCTCATAGGTTTTAAATATCCAAACCGGCGTTACAGTTCCATCTTCTGTCACATAATTATATAAGGTTGCACGATATATCTCATACGTATCATCTGAAATCAGGGAGCTATAATATGTATAAACGGTTTCTGCAATATCCTGAAACTCCTTTAAGCTGATGGGTTCTTCCGTAATATCGAAGGTATATAACCGATATCCCTCGATATAAACCTCCTGCCACCCTTCCTCTGTATAATATGCCTCTATTGGTACATTATCCGGATAATCCGTTCCAAAGAAGGTTCCCCTCGCAAATACAGGAAGTCCTTGTAATTGTTGTCTCATGCAAATATAATATCCATCATCCTCATGCGTAAAAGGGGTTGCGCTTCCCCCTTTCTCCTCTTCCTCGCTAAATATTCGATTTGCATTCAACGTATCCGCGTCCACACAATACACCACCTGCTGCGTCTCATTCACCCCAGAGTACTGTTCCACTAACTTCTTTAATTCCGAAACAATCTGGTTTTTTGATGCAAAATCAAAGTCGATTTCTTTTATATATACATCTCCATTGTATCCTTCATCCTCTTCGCCCAAAAGCAAGGCATCCGTAACATAATTCGTTGGCATACTGAAGCTTATCGACGCATGCCCACCAGACGTTCCAACATTTAGTCCCGCTCCATCATCAAATTCGTAACGATATTCACGCTCTTTTAAATCCTTCTCTGCTCCTTCTAACTTTCCATCAACCATTGTACTCGTTCCATCTTCGTTCTGAATTTGCGTTTCTGTCACCCTATGATCTTCCATGAAGTAATCCCTTAATGTAGTCTGATTCAACTCGGCTTGCTTCGCCGTCGCGATTGTCAGCTCCGGTGTCTCCGGTGCTATCACATCGCATGCGAAGAATACCTTGTCCGAATCCGTCTCATATCTCTGTGGAAATACAACCTTATCCGCAGATGTTGTAGTCTGCAGATGTTCATTCTCTGTTTCTTTTATGTTTGTATCCTTTTTTCCACACGCAGAGCACAAGATCACAATCAGAAAAAAGCAAATGATCTGTATTCTCCTATTTCTTCCCATTGTTTTCCTTTCTGCATAGTCTTCCTAAGGCGTATACCTTCCTCTCATATTTACCTCTGACGATTTACCAGAGCCATAAAAGCTCTGCATATAATAATAATCTCCCGTCTTTACACTTCGATTATACGGATTAACCGTTGTTACATTGACATTATCACTATACACATATGCCCAACTTGAGCATTCTTTTATATTACTTGCGTGAACCGATCTTACCTTTACAGATGCTGTACACGAAAAATAAGTAGGTGTGACATAAAAATTTGTTTCTCCATCCGCTTTTTTTGCTTTCCTTGACATCGGATCTTTATTCATCGTATTTTGATTTACTGTGACATTGAAATTAACCGTCTCTGCTTTTGATACATTGCATACCGCTATGCTGCATACCAATATCGCTAGCATAACCGTTATAACCTTCATTTTTTTACTCATTTGATTTTCTCCCTTCTGTACATTACCCAAAAATTCTTTTTATCCATTTCCAAAAATCTAATTTAATTAAAATAATAACTTCCCCTTTCGTGTATTTTTGTAAGCGCTTACAATATCTATACAACCATACATACCCCTGTTTTTCAATGTTTGCTTCGTGAAACGGAAGTTTTATTCGCGAAACGGAAGTTTTTATTCATTTTGAGCACTTTCCAAAATGATGCTTACTGTAAATATATTATTTTCATCCTGTACCTCTATTTCCCCATCATATTTTTCTACGATTTCTTTCACGTTTTTCAGACCGTATCCATGCCACCCTTCTTCCTTTGTACATTCCCCGCCTTGTGTATATGGATTCCTTATATCGATACAAATCAGACTTTCTTTTCTTCCGATTTTCAGTCCGATTTCTTTCCTATCCATATCTAATTTTTGTACAGCCTCCTTCGCATTCTCCAGAAGATTCGATATCAGTAAACACAAATCCAAATCATCAATTCCAATCTGTTGCGGTATTTTCCCACTGTAATTCAATGTGATTTCATTTCGTTCGAGTTCTGCTCCCAATACGCCATCGATTACGGCATCGACAATTCGATTTTGCGAATAGATAATTTTATTTTTTGTTCCCTCTGACTTTTTCCATTTTTGAATAAACGCCAGCGTTTTTTCATATTCTCCCTCTTTCATCATGACCTCGACGGTCTGTAACATATGATGCATATCATGCTGTCTGGCTCTTGTCTGTTCATTCTTCTCATACAATCTTGTATAATAATTCTTTGTAAGTTCCTGTTCTCTTCTGTATATTGCAATCTGCTGCTTCTGCAAATCCCTTATCTGTTCAGACTTGTGAATATATAAGAAATATAACGCCATACAAAATGAGGAACCCAGCATGACGATAATCACATATGTATTTTCTGCACGCACATTATTTCTGACACCATCTCCCAATACATATGTCACAAATGCTATTTGCAAAGCAACCAGAAGTTCAACGAGCAGTGCAAATATGAATGTCGGTATTGTAACCGTAACCGTAACCGTTTTTCTGTTTTTTCTTAATAAATAGGCTATCAACGCCAAAAGAACACATTCCACGGCTATATTTATCATATCTAACGATGGATTCTCATAAAAACTATCGATCCTTATTGCAAAACAATTAAAACCTACTAATGCTATAACGACACCCAAAGTTTCAACTAACAGATATGCAAGTATCGTTTTCCGTGTGCAATCCGCCGTTTTCAAATCCATTACCAGACAGGCACAGAACAAATGCAAAATCGGAGATATATCTGCCTCATTATAAGTCATTGCCACATATTCCAGCCATGTCTCTATAAGCAGCACACACGCACATATTACGATACGAAAAATCCATCCTCGTTGCTTCCACCTCGTCTTGCTGCCAAACACAATCTGCATAACCAAAACGATACATGTAAACTTGATACATAAAACCAAAAAGTGAAGCACAAAATTCATAGAATCACCACCTGTTTTCTCATATATGCATAGTAAGCAGTCCGGAATTGGCGTACCTTCCCCTTCGGAATTTTAAAACATTTGTCATCCGTCATATATACCATATCCCTGTCTATCTTTTTTACATTGCCGTAATTTAATATTACGTTTCTTGCCACTCGGCAAAACTGATCCTCCGGTAATATCTCCTGCCAGTGTGAAAGCGTATATCCCGACAACAAATAATCGGTCTTTATATCCCCCGGCTGTCTGTAATACACCTCACTGTATTTATCAGACGCCTGTATATACATCACATATTTTTGTTCCAGCCTCCTAGTTTCGCCATTCTGCTGTATTTCCAGCACATTTGATAACTCCTGTTCATACTTCGATATAATCTCAGCGAGTCGTGTCTCATAATTATCTTTATTCAAAAAAGCAACTACATTTCTTCCAAAAGCCTCCTGCATCATCTCTCTATGAGAAGTCAGATATACGATATCTATGTGCATCTTGTTTTGCTGTAACCGCTTTCGGATTTCTAATCCCGACTCCTCCGGCATCTCTATATCCAAGATCAGCAGATCCGGTATGATTCCCCGATAAATATTTTGCAGTAAATTTTCCGGACTTGTATATGAAAAAACCTCCGTCTTTGGCTGCACGATCTTCCTGCAATAACAATACACCTTATCTAATATATTCCGTTCGTCATCACAAATTGCTATTATCATATGTTCTCCTTTTTCACAATAAAAAACACAACGAAAAGTATTATCACATACTTTTCGTTGTGCCTGTTTTTCTTTGTGTCTCCCTAAGTATGCATTCCCCATATGCATTTTACGATTTTATTTTTCAATTGTCTCATTCACGATGCTGTCATACACGTCCATATCTACACTGTCCGGGTATTTGAACATAGGATCGATCTGCGCCTGCCACTTCGTAAGAGTCTCTGACAGAGCTTCCTGTACCTGTTGATTATATAATACGATCTTCTGCTCATTTGTTTTCGTCTGATCAGTCAGAGCGATCATCTGGAATACATGATAGCCATACTGTGTCTCCACAACCGTGCTATACTGTCCGTTCTCCATATTGTACAGCAGATCATACACATCCTGTCCATAAGTTTCCAGAATATCCTTCGGGCTCATCGTCTGCATCTTCGCCTCATTCAACTGATAATACTCTGCCAGCCTCTCGATGGCTGTACCTGTGAAGTCTCTTAAGTCTGTCGCAGCCAATGTTGCACACGCCTGCAGCGCATTTCGATACTGCTGATCCTTCTGTTCCTCTGTATAAGGTGTCACTACCCCATTCTCATCCATGCTGTAACACTCAAAATACATATCGTAGAACGTCGTCATCCGCGCTTCTTCATCGGAGATTTCAATCTTCCGGTCATCCAGGATCTTCGCCTCCACCTTCGATGCGATTGCATTTTCCTGCATCACTTTCTCTGCCTTCTCCTTTGTGATTTCCATACTTTGCAACTGTTCGTCGGTCAGCCCCTCACAGAAATCGTCCGCTTTCCGATTCAATTCAGATAATTCTTCATCGCTTAATACAATTCCAAACTCATCCGCATGTGCACATAGGGTCTTGACACGTACAATCTCATTTACCACTTCCTCCCGTGTCAGATTCTCCATAGAAGTACCTTCCCCGCCATCTGGAAGGACCGTCTGCCATACATCACTGCCATACTGCAGTTCATACCGTTCGCGCACCGTTTCAATATAAATATAGATTTCACCTTTAGTAACTAAGTTGTTTCCATACTGAAACACCAGGGTTCCGCTGCTTGTCTGCTGTGTTTCTTCTTTCTTTTTCTCTCCACAGCCGGAAAGCATCGGCGCCATCAGGCAGATACACAACAATATTGCAATTAGTTTTCGACAACGTCTATTATGCTTCATGGTTCACATCCTCCGTATTATACAATGTGCGGATATCCTCAATTACCTTCTCACAGGAAGATACCATCTCTTCCTCGATCAGCTTCGACATACGGATACGGAAATATGTCTGTTTGCCCGCGGTAAGCCGCAATGCGTTCTTATACCGTTTCAGCAACGGGTTGACTCGCTCCGCCTGCACAGGTGCCTGTGGCAGCATGTAAAATCGTACCTCATCGCCTACATATTTGATATCCGTAATATAAACCTCATGTGCAATCGCCTTCAGATATGCCACATCAAGCAAGCGGAAGAACGGCTTTGGCGGTTCACCAAACCGGTCACGTACTTCTTCTAAGATGGCATCATTATCCTCGCGGTTCGCACATTTCGAGATTCGCTTATACAAATCCAGTTTCACGTATTCATTCTTCACATAGCTGTCTGGAATATAGGCATTGAGTGGAAGCTCCACGTTTGTCACGAACTCCTCACGCACGGTCTCACCAGACAGACGCCGGATTGCATCGTTCAACATCTGACAATACAAATCGTATCCGACCGCCTCGATATTTCCCGACTGCTCCTGTCCAAGCAAATTTCCGGCTCCACGAATCTCCAAATCCTTCATTGCTATCTTATACCCTGAGCCAAGATCTGTAAACTCCCGGATTGCTTTCAGACGTTTCTCCGCGACTTCTTTTATCATCTTGTCACGTTTATAGAGCAGGAATGCATAGGCACTCCGGTTGGAACGTCCAACACGTCCACGCAGCTGATAAAGCTGAGACAGACCAAACCGGTCTGCATCATGTATGATGATCGTATTGACATTTGGAATATCCAGCCCGGTCTCGATAATGGTCGTCGACACAAGTACATCAATCTCACCCTTGATGAACCGGCGCATCATCGCTTCAAGTTCCCGTTCCGGCATCTTGCCATGTGCAAATTCAATCGTTGCATCCGGCAGTACCTGACGAAGCTGTCCTGTGATATCCGCGATCGTCTCCACCCGGTTATACACATAATATACCTGTCCGTTTCGTGCAAGTTCCCGATTGATCGCCTCTTTTACGAACTCCAGATCATACTCCATAATATACGTCTGGATCGGAAGCCGGTCAACCGGAGGTTCTTCCAACAAACTAATATCGCGCAAACCAACCAGACTCATATGCAGCGTTCGCGGAATCGGGGTTGCCGTCAATGTCAGCACATCTACATTTTTCTTCATCTGCTTGATCTGTTCCTTATGTTTGACGCCAAACCGCTGTTCCTCGTCAATAATCAGCAGTCCAAGATTCTTAAATACAATATCTTTGGATAGCAGTCGATGGGTACCGATCACGATATCTACCATACCGGACTTCATCTGCTCCAATGTCTCTTTGACTTCCTTCGGTGTACAAAACCGTGACAGCATCCGAATATTAATCGGATAATTCTTCATACGCTCACAGAACGTATTATAATGCTGCTCAGCCAAAATTGTCGTTGGTACGAGATATGCCACCTGCCGGTTATCCTGCACTGCCTTAAATGCCGCCCGGATGGCAACTTCTGTCTTTCCAAATCCAACATCACCACATACAAGGCGATCCATGATCTTGCCGCTCTCCATATCTTGTTTCGTATCGTCGATGGCTTTCTGCTGATCCAATGTCTCCTCATATGGGAACATCTCCTCAAACTCCCGCTGCCATACGGTATCCTCGGAATATTTGTATCCCTGTGTGCTCGAACGGATCGCATACAACTCGATCAGTTCTTTGGCGATATCTTCCACATGTCCCTTGACACGCGTGCGCACCTTCTCCCATTCCGGTCCACCGAGTTTATTCAGCTTGACACGTGCACCATCCTTGCCGGACAGCTTGCCGATACGGTCGAGCTGTTCCACAGGCACGAACAATTTACTTCCTTTGGCATATTCGATACTGATGTAATCCTTTGTGCGCCCATCTGTGACCACTTTATCAATACCACGGTAGATTCCGACACCATGATTCTGATGTACCACATAGTCACCAACCGATAAGTCAGAGAAACCAGCAATTTTTTCTCCTGCATACTTTGGCAGTTTCTTCCTCTTTTTCAGTTCCTTCGATGTAAATATATCGCCCTCTGCAATCACAAGCAGATGACATTCCGGAATCTCAAATCCGGTCTCCATACGACCGACACTGATCCGCACCTCACCCGGTTTTAACGGCTGTTCCCGATTCTCCGTGAAATATGCCATGATATCGTTATCCTGCAGATTCTTCGCGATACGCTTTCCGCGCGTCGCTGACGGTGACAAAATCAGTATACGGTAACTCTTCTTTTTGTATTTCTCAATATCCTTCATCAGATCCTCGAAGCTGTTATTGTAACTTACAAGCCCCTTTGCGTCGATCTGAAATGCATACTGTTCTTTCCATGCCGGCTGTTTTTTATAAAGCTCAGACAAAAGTACCGGCGCACGGTTCACGAGTCTTGCGATCGTTGCCTTCGCACCATAAAGTACATCTGCCTGCGTCGGTAAAACATATCCACCCTCCAGACGTCCTTCCATTGACATTCCAAACTGTGTTTCGTAGGCACCGGCACGCTGTCCTACCCGTTCCGGTTCATCGATAAAAATATCAGTATTCTCCGGAAAATAGTCGAGAAATGACACCGTATCATCATAGAAATATTCCACCATACTGTCTAAGCCCATCGTAGAGTTAAACTCTTTCAACTCCTCCAACACGGATGCAACCATCTTGTTCAGGCGGGCATACTGCTCTGTATGAAACTGTTCTTTCAGAAGCTTTGCCTGTGCTTTATGCTCCTTCTCCAGCTTCGCAATACCTTTGCTGATGCGTACATCATCCAGCACCATTTCAGAAGACGGGTAGATGACAAACTCCTCCACGCGCTCCATGGAACGCTGGCTTTCCACATCAAAGCTTCGAATACTGTCAATCTCATCTCCCCACAACTCAACACGATAAGGGCACTCTTCTGTCAGAGAGAAGATGTCGATAATTCCTCCTCTGACAGAAAACTGCCCCGGTGTTTCTACAATTGAAGTTTTTTCATATCCAAGTGTTGTGAGTTTTCTGGAAAATACATCGAGCTGCAAGGTATCTCCGACCTTGATCGTCAATATATTTTCTATGATATGGGAAATTGCCGGAATCTTATCCATCAATCCCTCGATTGTTGTAACCACCGTACATGGACGACCTTCTGCAATCTTCTTGAAAATCTCCAGCCGTTCCTGAACCGTATTATTACTATGAATATCGGCGGAATAAAAAAGCGCGTCCTTCGCCGGATAATAGAAGGTCTGACGGCTATAAAACCGATAGTCCTCCACCAATTCCCTTGCGCGCCGCTCCTCAAACGTCACAATCAGTCGAAATCTTTTTTCATCTGACAACGCTTCCATTAAAAGCGGGGTGATACGGCGATCCATCCCCCATACATGGTGGATACCTCCCATCTCATCCCTATGGTTTTTTAACTCTGCAAACCTTGGATCATCTTGAAATGCAAGAGTCAATGCTTTCATGTTGTGATCCTCTTTTCTATCTTCTATTCTCTCTAATTAAACTTGTTCATAGCTGATGCAACATCATGCGTGATAATCTCACAAACAGCTTCTCTCGCCCGATCAGCACTCTCCCGCATAATCGGCTGTTCCTCCTTTGAAAAACGTCCAAGCACATAATCCGCCAGATCCATCTTCGCCGGTTTCTCACCAACTCCGATTTTGATGCGTGCAAATTCCTGTGTTCCTAAATGTGCGATTATGTTTTTAATTCCATTGTGCCCGCCTGCGCTTCCCTTCGCACGGATACGAAGCTTGCCTACATCCAGACTGATATCGTCATATATGACAATCAAATCTGACAGGTCACACTTATAAAAATCCATCAACTCACGCACGCTCTCACCACTCAGGTTCATATAGGTCTGTGGCATGGCTAGAATTACTTTCTCGCCTTCTATCATTCCTTTGCCAATCAATGCTTTATGTTTTTTCGTATCAACCGGAATATGATATGCATCACTGATATTATATATCACGGAGAATCCAACATTATGTCTGGTTCCGGCATATTCCTTCGTCGGATTTCCCAGTCCTACGATTATTTTCATCGTTTGCCTCCTAGTCCTCGCGGTTACACATAATCTGTTCCGCATCCTCCAACTGGTCAATCGTATTGACTCCACGGATTTCATCACATGCAGCTCCTGTAAGCGGAAGTGCCGACACCTTCAGACCAATCTTCTTGATCAGCGCAATCGTATCTGTCAAATAATATTCACCGGCTGCGTTATCATTGCTGAGGAGTTCCAGACTGGCAGACAATGCTTCCGAATTAAAGATATACATACCGGAATTTACTTCCTTACATGCACGCTCCTCTTCCGTTGCATCTTTATGCTCCACAATCTTCTCAAAATTCCCGGCAGAATCCCGGATAATTCGTCCATACCCGGTTGCATCGTCCAATATCGCAGATAACACAGTGACACCATTTGCTTCTTTCCGATGTTTCTCTACCAATTCTGTCAACGTCTTTCCTGTAATAAGAGGGGTATCTCCGCAAAGCACCAGCGTGTCTCCCTCGGTTCCGATAAAATCCTTTGCACACTTGACTGCATGTCCCGTTCCAAGCTGTTCTCTCTGTTCCGCATAGTCAACCACATCATAGATTGCATTCTTCACTTCACCGCCCTTATAACCGACGATCACACAAATCTCATCTGCACCGGCATCCTTACATGCCTGAATGACATAATGCACCATCGGCCTTCCAAGGCACTTGTGAATCACCTTCGGCAAATCCGAGTTCATACGGGTTCCTTTTCCTGCTGCTAAAATTACTGCTTTTAACTTATTCATACCTTTACCCTCTTCAATCCTTAATACAAGCTTTCTCTTAGTTTCTCTGCCATATTCACAGCTTCATCTACATCCGCGGTCTCATAAAGATATACCTCGTCTGTCAAAATCTGCGTCTGCACACAAAACGTAAATGCATACTCGTTATTCTGGTATAATTTATAAAATTTTGCGGCGTCCACGGTACATCCTTCGGTATCTGCCCGTAGCTTTTCCGCTCCTGCCTTTGCAAGCAGCATAGTCACGTAATAATTCGTCGGTTCCTCTGCATCTGCCGTTGCAGTCTCCGCATATTTTGTGTGCTGACTTCCACATGTCACATAAACATCGTTTATTTCATCACTTACCACTATCGGATTTTCCTGCGAATCTGTAATACATAAATTTGCATTTTTTTCTGCTGCAATCGCGGTTTTCTGCATATCCGCAATTTTTGTACGATACCGGAATTCCGCCTCCCGAATCTGATCCTCCACATAATCATACAGTTTCAGAAAATCCCGGTTAGACGGGTTTATACCACCTGATACATGTTCGCCATCTGTCAAATACAAGGTCAATTCCTTGTACTCACCCTCTGTCAGATCCCGGTTTCCAATATTCCGTCTCATGTGGTACAAATCGACTTCTTCGATAATCTGCTTAATCTGTTGAATCGTATCTGCCGATAGTTGTATCGTTTCCTCCGGACACGGATCCTCCGGCACCCAACGGTTAAAATCATCTGCATAAATACGGACATTCCCATTATCACTGATCTCCGCATGCAGCGTGTACATCTCATAGGTTTCTACCTCTGCACCTTTGACCGTAGAAGACAACATCAGAAATATTCCATTCGCAATGGTTCCCTCTGATTTTTTCCCACAGCCTGTCAGTCCAAGAATCAGACTGATTACGCACAGAAAATATATGCCTTTTTTCTTTATGTTCACTGTTCACACCTCAAGTTCTATTGCATAACATAATTAGAGTTATTATAACACATCTGTTTATTTCATGTCATTATTTTCACAATGCTTTCACACTTCTTTTATCAATTCCACTTCAGATTCTTGTAATTATCTACATTATAATGTAACACAAATTTTATTTTGCAGACACACATCCGGCTTATTCTGCGAATTTCTCCATACCCCAACACTTCGTCTGTTTACTCTGCCAGCATCAGACTAAGCTGATACTGGAAAGAATCCAGATTGTTGTTCTGCAAGTCTATTGCCTCCGCAATATCGTAATCAACCAGAATATCATTCTTAATTGCAACAATTCGGTTACCTCTGCCCTGTCGTAATATCTCAATCGCATATGCGCCCATCAGTGAACCATACATTCGATCTTTTGCTGTAGGTTGTCCTCCACGCTGGATATATCCAAGCACGGACACACGTGACTCGATTCCCGTCTCCTTCTGAATCAGATCTGCCAGCTTGCCCGCATCGGTCACACCCTCTGCCACAACGACCAAATAACTGTTTCTGCCATCGGTATGCCGTTTGCGCAGTGCATTTATGATGTAATCAAAGTTTCCGTCCCATTTCTCCGGTAATACGATTGCATCTGCAGATGTCGCCATGCCTGCCCAGAGTGCGATATAGCCACGCTTTCTGCCCATGACCTCTACGACACTGCAACGGCCATGAGATACCGATGAATCTCGGATCTTATCGATTGCCTCCATCGCAGTATTCGCTGCTGTATCAAACCCAAGCGTATATTCCGAACAAGCCACATCCCGGTCGATCGTGCCCGGAATACATACGATATTCACACCCTCGTCCTTGAACTTGATTGCACCACGAAGCGTACCGTCTCCGCCAATTGCAACTACTGCATCTACATCGTGTGCACGCAGGTTTTCCGCTGCAGTCTGTCTGTATTTCTGATCTAAAAACCGTTCGCTCCTGCTTGTAAAGAGAATCGTCCCTCCCTGGTTGTTGATGTTTCGCACATCGTCTAATCCAAGCGGAATCGTCTCCCAGTCTATCAGCCCTTCGTAGCCACGCAGGACTCCAACGACCTCGATGCCGAGATTGTTTGCACTGAATACAACAGCCCGAACCGCCGAATTCATTCCCGGTGCATCACCACCACTTGTCAGCACTGCTATCTTCTTGATTTCATTCATTTTGTCTTATCCTCCGGATTATTTTTACTTGCATATTGTCTTGAAAAAAGCATCCACCTGTTGCCAATTACATGCCTTCTCATCAAATGCAAAATACGTCAGTTCGTATGATTCACAGTCGCCTGTAATCAAAAACTGGATACGCACCTGCTTCTCGCTTCCCTTATAATACGCTTTTCCATTGAACTCTACGACCTGTTCTCCGCTTTCTGCAGTGAAGGATTCCCATTTCGTATTAGTACAATAGCCTTCTAACGCCTCTCCATAAGTTTTCGTTCCATAACTTTTCATCTCATAATCTGCCACCGGCTGTTCCCGGATATACATTACCCGCTTATCCATCAGAGATGACTGATCCTTGCCAATATGTGCCTCTCCGACTCCGACCACGCAAAGTACCACGGTTGCTAAGATTGCCACAATCTTGCAAAACTGATTCTCTATGAAACCCTGCCACTTCTTCACATTTAATGCAAATGCAAGGATACCACCGACAATCGCGCCACCGATATGTCCGTATATATCCACATTTCCGCCCGCAGAATAAATCGCATATCCGATCACAAGTGCAATGGCGATAATCATATCCTTCCGCTCGGCATTTTTCCGTCCCATAATGCGAAGGAACACTGCTGCACATATGATTCCAAAAACTGCCCCGGACGCACCCGCTGCAAACCGCGGACTGTCCGGATGCAGCTTGTGTGCAATCTCCATTGAGAGAAATCCTGCACCGATACCGGAACCGAAATAGATAATCGCCATCCGCAGCGATCCCAGCCGTTCTTCCACCAACTTTCCAAACAAAAACAAAGCAACCATATTTCCTACCAGATGTTCAAAATCCGCATGGATGAACATATATGATATCAGACGGCGGTATTCGTGGTTTATCGTAATATACTCATAGTTGATTCCTGCAAGCTGAAATGTGTTTTCGATACCAATACACATAATCGCCGCAATCACATTCGCCACAATAATCAGGATTGTAATAATCGGGATTGTCCGCTTCGCACGTACCGGTTGAACTGGTGGTACTGTATGTATTACATATGGTTCTTCATACTCATATAAATTCTGATTGCTGTATGATTGCTGATTTCCATAGAAATTCTGATTGCTGTATGATTGCTGATTTCCATAAAAATTCCGGTTCATGTATGATTCCTGTTTTCCGTAGGAATCCTGATTGTTGTATGCTTCCCGGTTTCCGTAGGAATCCTGATTGTTGTATGCTTCCCGGTTTCCATATATATCCTGGTTTCTATGTGGTTCCTGTCCTCCATAAGAATCCTGATTCTCATATTTCTGCGACGGCATACCATAATATGGACCCGATTTTCTCTTCTGGTCCATTTCATTATCTCTTCTTAACTGCACTTGTACATCCCCTTTCTACTTGTGCACATCATTTGTTTCTTTCACACTGCAACAATTATATTCTACCTTCCCATTCTAGGCAACCCAAACTTGCATACTTTATCTTTCAGTTGGAGCATTCCTTCCCGTTTTGCCGCTTTTGCTCCAACCCGCTTGCTTCTCTCTGTCTTCCGGTTGGAGTAGATCTGCCTGTTTCGCTACCTTTGCTCCAACACGCTTGCTTCTCGATGATTTCCGATTGGAGTAATTCTTCCCATTTCGCTTCTTTTGCTCCAACACGCTTGCTTCTCTCTGATTTCCGGTTGGAGCAGGTCTGCCTGTTTCGCCACCTTTGCTCCAACACGCTTGCTTCTCTCTGTCTTCCGGTTGGAGTAGGTCTACCTGTTTCGCCACCTTTGCTCCAACACGCTTGCTTCTCTCTGGTTTCCGGTTGGAGTAGGTCTGCCTGTTTCGCCACCTTTGCTCCAACACGCTTGCTTCTCAATGATTTCCGGTTGGAGCACTCCTTCCCATTTCGCCACCTTTGCTCCAACCCGCTTGCAAGCAAGCTTGCAGCGATACATGGCTTGGGGAATTATCACGCAAAAATCGCCCCGCGCTATGTGGAGTAGCGCGGGGCTGTTAGAGAAAGGAGTCGATTATAAATTCCATGTACGCGAATTTATGTTTCGTTGTAGTTAGTCTTTACTAACTGCATATTGTATGTTAGCGTAATCTAACCAAAAAGTCAACTACTTTTTTCATATTTTTCACTTGTTGATAAATATTCTTAACTAGCAGATACGCCTTGCAAATTTCCCTGCTTGTTTGCTTTATTTCTGTAGCTTTTTTGGTGCATGGCAGACGCTTCCACAGTGACTGCAGTCCCCACCACAGCTTGACTTGCCAGCACGCTTATCCTTCACCATCCCCCGGATGACCAAACCAACCACCGCAACAACTACTAATAATATTAAAAATGTACTTAAATTCATTCCCACGACCTCCTACAAGGTAATTTTATTGTATTTGCAAACCATATAAACCAATGGTTTACAAACACAATTCCCACATACTTAATATAGCACCGGATATGCTCCGGTGCTATACAATCTTTCTTAAAAACTATGAATTAGTTTGTCTTGATCTTTGCAAACTGTGCATTCTTGTTTGGTCTGAACAGCATATACAGGAAGAAGGCGATGATCAAGAACGCTACAACCGTTCCTACACCAAATGTACCTGCTGTGATGAGCACGCCGATCTGATATACAACGAGTGATACAAGATAAGCAAGACCACACTGATATCCGATTGCAAACCAGAACCACTTTGCACTGTTCATCTCTCTCTTGATCGCACCCATTGCAGCGAAACATGGAGCACAGAGAAGGTTGAATAACAGGAATGACAAACCACTTGGCTCTGTAAACTTGCTTGCCAGTGTCTGGTAAACAGTTGCGTCTCCGCCACCGTACAGGATACCCATCGTACCAACGATATTCTCCTTTGCTACAAGTCCAGTTACACTTGCAACAGTTGCCTGCCAGTTGCCCCAGCCCTGTGGCTTGAAGATCCAGCAGATTGCGTTACCGATCTTAGCGAGGATACTGTAATCCATCTGATCCTCTGAAAGCATTCCGAAGCTTCCATCAACCCATCCGAAGTATGTTGTAAACCATACAACGATGGTAGAAAGAAGGATGATTGTACCAGCCTTCTTGATGAAGGACCAGCCACGCTCCCACATGCTGCGGAGAACGGCGCCAACCTTTGGCCAGTGGTAAGCTGGAAGCTCCATAACGAATGGAGATGTATCACCAGCAAACATCTTTGTCTTCTTCAGGATGATACCTGAACAGATGATTGTAATAACACCGATGAAGTAAGCACCGGTTGAAATGATTGCGGAACCATTGAAGATAGCACCAGCGATCATTGCGATAAATGGAACCTTTGCACCACAAGGGATAAAGGTTGTTGTCATAATTGTCATACGACGGTCTTTCTCGTTCTCAATTGTACGAGAAGCCATGATACCCGGAACACCACATCCCATACCTACGAGCATCGGGATAAAGGACTTACCGGACAGACCGAACTTACGGAAGATACGGTCCATGATGAATGCAACACGGGCAAGGTATCCACAGTACTCAAGGATTGCAAGAAGGATGAACAACACAAGCATCTGAGGTACGAAACCAAGTACCGCACCAACACCGGCGATGATACCATCAACGATCAATCCCTGTAACCACTCTGCACAATTAGCCTTCTCGAGTCCCTTTGATGCAAGATCCGGGATAGAAGGAACAAATACACCATAATCTGCAGGATCCGGCTCTTCACAGCCATAAGACTTGTATGTATCAACTGCGCTCTGCAGATCTGCATATGTAGACTCTGTCTCGTCAGTTGCCAGTGTCTCCTCATCTTCTACAAGATAAGTTGCTGTTGTATCTGCATCAAATGCAGCTAACAGATCGTCAGCAGCCTTTGCAGCGTTTGCCGGATCAAAATCATCTGACTCTGCATCCATAGCATCTGCGATATCGCCAACTTCTACACCATTTTCTTCACCATAGGAGATGAATCCGTCGATTACCTGCATTGCCTCTGCGTAAGCATCTGCATCATCGCTGTAGGAGACGCCATCATCATTTTTCTCCATACCAAACAAATGGAACCCATCACCAAACAGGTTGTCATTAGTCCAGTCTGTTGCAGCGGCACCTACTGTCTGCATTGCAATAAAATATACTAAAAACATAACAAGCGCGAAGATTGGAAGTGCCAGGATACGGTTTGTTACAATCTTATCGATCTTATCGGATACAGAAAGCTTCTTTCCTGATTTTGCCTTCTTCAGACATTTTCCGATGATAGAAGAAATGTATGCATAACGTTCACTTGTCACGATAGACTCCGTATCATCGTCGAACTTATCTTCCAATGTCTTGATCTCCGCAGATGCATCCGGAATAACTTTAAGCTGATCGCCAATCTTGCTATCCTTCTCAAGTACCTTGATTGCGAAGAAACGCTTCTGTGCTTCTGCTACAGAATCATCCAGCTTTGCTTCCACTGCTTCGATTGCTGTCTCAACTGCATCATCAAACTTATGAACTCGGGCAACTGCCTTTTTTGCATTTGCTGCTGCAACCGCTTTATCAGCAGCTTCCTTGATTCCTTCGCCCTTTAATGCGGAGATCTCAACAACTTCACAGCCAAGTGCATCGGAAAGTGCCTTGATATCGATCTTGTCGCCGCTCTTTCTGACTACATCCATCATGTTGACAGCCATAACAACCGGAATGCCAAGCTCGATGATCTGTGTAGACAGATACAGGTTACGCTCCAGATTCGTACCATCAATGATATTGATGATTGCATCCGGATGCTCACCGATCAGATAATTTCTTGCTACCACTTCCTCCAATGTATATGGAGAAAGAGAATAAATACCGGGTAAGTCCATGATGGCAACATCCTTATGTCCCTTCAACTTACCTTCCTTTTTTTCTACCGTAACACCCGGCCAGTTACCAACATACTGATTTGCGCCGGTCAGGGCGTTAAACAATGTTGTTTTACCGCAGTTCGGGTTACCTGCAAGTGCAATTGTAATTGCCATGATTTCTCTCCTTATCTTTCTTACATTTCCAAACGATTGCGATACACTTCCTTAATGACACGCAATTGTCTGATCACATTTCATATAATTGTAACTATGATACAAGCGTCCATGATTGTAATTTGTACATCATATCGGAACTTATGTGCGAATTACTCTACTTCGATAATCGCTGCATCTGCCTTACGAACAGACAACTCATAATTACGAACTGTAATTTCAACCGGATCTCCAAGCGGAGCTACCTTACGCACGTAGATAGAAACGCCCTTTGTGATACCCATATCCATAATTCTTCTTTTGATAGGGCCTTCACCCGCGATCTTTGTTACCTTTACGGTCTCCCCTACTTTTACCTGATTCAATGTCTTCATTGTTTCACTTCCTCTCTTAAATACCCTTCTTAGGCTACCTGGATTTTACTTGCCATGTCACGCCCAAGAGCTACTCTTGAATCTTTTACCTTCAAAATCATGTTTCCGCCAAGAGATGATACAACGGTCACAACGGTTCCATCCACAAAGCCGAGGTTCTCAAGAAATTTACGAACTTCCTCTTTCCCACCCACTTTCACGATGGTTTTTGGTTCTCCTTCTTCTACCATTGACAGTGGCATAAAAATCACTCCTTTTCTCCGGTATTTACACTTCTTTGTGAGTTAGTTCATAGCAACTAACTTTCTGTCGTCACAATATTAGCCCAAACTAACTGTTTTGTCAACATCAAATATAATAGTTTTTTATATTTGTTTTTCTTATTTACCATGCATTTATTCAAAGCGTTTGCAAAGCCGTAAAATTTATGTTAGTATGCAAACATAACGATGTTAAAATCATTATTTGTAAAGGGGATTATTTTATGAAGATACAGGAATCAGCGGAAGATTACCTGGAGGCAATTTTATATCTCGGTAAATCACACGAGCACGTCCGTTCCATTGATGTCGTGCACTATCTCGGATTATCAAAGCCAAGTGTCAGCGTGTATCTGAAGAACCTTCGTGTAAATGGATATATCAATATGGATGATAAAGGTTACTTATCTCTCACAACCGAAGGCATGAAAATTGCCTCGAAGATTTATGAGCGACACGAAACACTGGCGCATCTTTTTATGGCATTGGGTGTTGATGACGAAACCGCATACAAGGATGCCTGCCGGATCGAGCATGACCTAAGTGACGAGACATTTCAGGCATTAAAGAATCACTACGAAAACCATGTCAGTCATACATAGAACCTAGTAAAGAAAAAGCACAGTCAGAATCCCTTTGATTGATTCAAACTGTGCTTTTTTATTTTTTATGCAACTGCAGTTTTAACCTTCCAATTGCTGCGCAACCTTCCGCTTACAAAAGAAGAACGCCGGAATCAGGAATGCATCCGCAAACAGCCATGCAAGCGGGCTGGAATAGCAGGCTCCGAGATAGCCAAACGCCGGCACGAGCAGCATACCTGCGATACCTCGCGCGATCATTTCCATCACACCTGCGATGATGGCAAGTGATGAAAATCCCATACCCTGAATCGTAAAACGAACCGTATTGACCAGAGTAAGCAGACAGAAAAATGCGGATACAATGCTCAAAAACTGTGTTGAATTCTGCATGATAACCGGATCCTTCTCATCTAAGAACAGCATTGTAAGCTGGCCTCCAAACAACTTCACTACGATTACCATCAGTCCCGACACGATAAATCCAATGATACATGCGGCACGCAGGCCTTTCCCTACACGATCCAGCTTTCTTGCTCCGATGTTCTGTCCTGCATACGGTGCCATCGTCTGACCAAGCGCGTCAAACGGACACGCAAGAAACATATTAATCTTCGAGCCTGCGGTCATAGATGCAACATAGATGGAACCAAGTCCATTGACCGCTGTCTGCAGAATCACCGAACCGATTCCTGTGATGGAATACTGCAGCCCCATCGGAATTCCAACACCGGTCAGTTTTCCTGCCAGATGTCTCTCCAGCTTCCAGTCTCCTTTCTCCATCGCGAGAATATCGAATTTCTTCTTAATGTATATAATACTGATCACACCTGATACGCCCTGAGAAACAACGGTTGCAAGTGCAGCTCCCTCAACGCCCATCCGGAACACTATAATGAGCAACAGATCCAGACCGATATTGATGGCAGACGAAATCGCAAGGAAGATAATTGGCGATTTGCTGTCTCCCAGCGCACGCAGGATAGCTGCCGTCATATTGTACAGAATCGTACACGGGATTCCCGCGAAGATTATAAATATGTAAACATATGCGTATTCAAAAATATTCTCCGGTGTGTTCATCAACGTTAAAACCGGGCGGCAGAACACAAGCATCAAAGTTGTAATTACAACACTGAAAAATGTGCACAGCCACACAGAATTTGTCACCATCTTCCGAAGCAGCGGAAAATCCTTGGCTCCAAAGCTCTGTGAGATCGGAACCGAAAATCCACTGCAAAGTCCCATACAAAATCCAATGACAATAAAATTCAGGCTTCCCGTAGACCCAACACCTGCAAACGGATCCACGCCCAGATATTTTCCGACGATCATCGTGTCGACCAGACTGTAAAACTGCTGAAACAAAAGTCCCAAAAACATCGGAAATGCAAATCCAAGAATTAATTTCATTGGAGATCCGACTGTCAGATCTTTTGCAGGACTGGATGATCTTTTTAATTCTTTTTTCTCTGCTGACATTTATTTTTCCTCCTATTAAATGATTTCCCAAATAATGCACCCATTTATCCAATACAGCTTACATAAAATTACACAAAAAGAAATCGTCACAAGCAGTTCATTCCAGGCATTGCTCATAACGATTTCTTGTCATTTCCTATTATAAGAGATTCCCTATTCTCAGATTAATCCAAATATTCTTTGATTGCAGCAAGCAGTTCATCGTACGTCTCATATGCCGCAAGCTCTGGGTTATCCTTCTTAATCTGATCTGTGCTCTTAAACAGGAAGCCTGCCTTACTTGCCTTGATCATACCAAGGTCATTATAGCTGTCACCACTGGCAATCGTCTCAAATCCGATCGACTGTAATGCTTTCACAGTTGTCAGTTTCGACTGTTCACATCGCATCTTAAATCCTGTAATCTCGCCATCTTCCGCAACTTCGAGAGAATTACAGAAGATAGTTGGCCATCCAAGTTTCTTCATAAGCGGTGTTGCAAACTGTGCAAAGGTATCACTGATAATAATCACCTGCGTTAAGCTTCTGAGTTCATCTAAAAATTCCTTTGCACCGGGAATTGGATCAATCTTTGCGATTGTCTCCTGAATTTCCTTCAAGCCAAGTCCATGCTCTTTCAGGATTCCAAGTCTCCAATTCATCAATTTATCATAATCCGGTTCATCTCTGGTTGTCTTCTTCAACTCCGGAATTCCACTTGCCTCTGCAAATGCAATCCAAATCTCCGGAACCAATACACCTTCCAAATCCAAACATACAATATTCATTGCCATAATTCTATCCTCCGTTTTTTATTTTTATCATCCATTTAACCTGATGTATATTTTATTGTATTACTATATACGGATGCAGGTCTTCCGACAGCTTCGACAGATACAAAAGTACCATATCCTCAGATGTCGCAATGCACCCTAACGTCGCCTGATCACCTATATGGAAAAATATCGCTGACCCACGCCCCGGTTCCACCGGCGTCATATTATAATTCACCACGAACCCATATTTATATGCATCTGGATAATCAATCATATGCTCTGCGCTTTTCCAGTTTTTTTCTCCGTTTGTTTCTATATGTTGATTATATAATTCGCTGTCCGCATCGTCAACCCAATATGTATTTTCTGTAATCTGAAATGCGGCAAGCCCGGTATCAGGCTTTTCTTCTATATAGAATGCATCCCCAATCGGAAACACTCCCGCAGGAGTACTCCTGCTTCCTTCATAAGAATCCCTGCTGACGCCATTTTCGCCTACATATCCGGTCGTTGTAAGTCCGGTATCTGTCCACAGACCATCCTCATCACGGACATACATGGATATCGTTGCATTTTCCTGTTCGGCATCTACAACTATCAACTGTCTGCAGTCCACTTCTGCTAATTGTTCATAGCGCACCAGACTACGCTTCAAAATGTCTGTCAAAGCTTCCGGCTGCACCTCGTCGGGAATTGCTTCTTTCGCATCACCGGATGTACTCATCTCCTCATCCATCGGCGTTGCCGTATCCTCTGTCGTCGCATCTGCAGTTGCTGTCACCTCTGTCGTTGCCATCCGGGCATGTTTCTTTTTCTGCTGGTTGTGTGTGATATTTGCGATTACGATCCCCATAACCGACCCGATCAGTAATCCTAGCAACATGCAGAATAACATTCGCAAATTCTTCATAGATACCCCCTAGTCCAACGTAATCTCAATATAAGGATTCAGTCTTCCATCCAACACCGTAAGCAATCCTGTCATATTTTCGGCAGAAATGTCAATACACCCGGCTGTCTCACTTACATCATCATAATTTCCACAGATTGTAATCACAGAACCTTTGCCCGGTGTCACGCCATCCGAAGTCAGCCCATCGCCGTTGTGCTCGATGTAGATGATCGCGTTCAGCTTTCCATTTACAATATTAGCTCCGATATGATCCACGCTTACATCGCCCACTTCATTCGTATCGACAAGTGTGTTGTACCGTTCAGAATCGACATCATCCACGATCGCCAATTCACTGCTCGCCATCTTAAAATTCATATAGTTTTTCGGATTGACATTTGCCATCAGGAATCCAAGTTTAAATGTTCCCATCGGTGTGACACCTTTTCCTTCCCCATAATCAGAGCCAATTCCATTTTTACCAAGTACACATGCCACCGCAAATTTCTTCACCCAGCCGCCGTTCTCCCAATTATAGACGGTCAACATACCGGATGTGCTGCCGGCATGTGCTGTAACTGTTATCTTCTGCGAATACTCATATGGGCATTTCGCTTCTTCCGTCGTTGCTTCGGTCGTCTCCTCCGTCGTTGCTGCCGCAGTCGTTGATTCCGTTGCTTCTGTTGTTGCCTCTGTTGTCGGTGCTGTCGTAGTCGTTTCTTCCTCCTTATTCGTCGGATGGATCAATATAACATATACCGCAACAGCCGCTCCTATGATCAAAACAAGTAAGATTGGCAATAAAAACCGCAACGCCAGCGATGCTTTCTGTGTCTCTTTTGTATCTTTCTTTTTCGGTGATTGCGTTTGCTGTTTTTCAGTACGTTCGTGCGCTTCCCGCACAGGCTGCTGCCGTTGATTGACCGGATGCGTTGGTGCCTGGGCATATGCTTCCTGTATTGGTGCTCTCTGTTCTGGTGCAGCCTGCATATATGGCTGCGGCATCGGGACACTCTGTTCCGGTATGGTCGATCCATATGCTGACTGTACATAGGACTGCTGTGAAAAACCGTTGGCCGGCTCTCCAAGCGCATCCTGAAGCGTCTGCAAATCCTCTGCAAATGCAAGCGCAGTTCCATACCTTCTCGCCGGCTCCGGTTCACAGGCTTTCCGTAAAATCTCATCCAATACACCACTCACACCCTGTTTCGGTATCAGGGATTTCATCATCATACCCAGGGAATATACATCCGTTCCCGGGTGATATGCACCCCCCTGCATCAATTCCGGTGCAACAAATGCTGGTATCGTTCCCTCCGGATATTGCCGAACACTCTCCATACCAATCAACTGATAACTGCCCGGAGCCACAATCAAAACATTTCCCGGTTTCACGTCTCCATGCACATGCCCCTGCTGATGAATCGCTGCAAGTGCTTCCGCAATCTGTGCTCCCATATTAACCAAATCATATTCTTTCATCGGCATCTGGGCAATATATTGTTCCAATGTCAATGGATAATTCATACTTCATACTCCTCTTAAAGTATTTCCCTTATAAACTAGCCATAGTTTACCACTAATTTACCGGACTTACCAGAAGATAATCCGAATTTACCATATTTTGTTTTCTTTACTTACAAAATGTGGTATTCTGAATACGTTGTTATTTATTACAGCGAAACGCTGTTTTTTTACAGAAGATGATGGGGATTTTTATGCGAAAGCTAATTGTATTTTTAATTATTCTTACAATTCTTGGCACTGCCGTGCTTATCACAATGAATGTCGTGAAAAAACCTGCCGATAAAGAAGCTGACACAACAGTGGAACTGACTCAGCCGATTGACCTGTCCGGCCTTGACTATCAGCCAACCGGCAGCATCACGACTGTCACAGATGCCAGTGCACCGGTCACTTCTAATTCTTTTACTATCAGCATGGATTTTGTCGGAGATATCATGCTTGCCGGAAATGAAACCGCCACCAGCAGCATCGATGCAATGGCGAGCAGCCAGCCAAGCACATATTTCTTTGAAAATGTGCGGGATTATTTCCTAAATGATGATATCACGATTGCAAACTGTGAAAATGTCTTCTCCGATAACGAAAACCTGGTCAAAACAGATAAGGGAGAAACCGCCGCGAAGGAACAATATGACAACGCAGTCGCAGAATATAATTCCGCCGTTGCACTTGCGCAGCAGACCGGAACAACGGTCAATATGGAAAAACCGGAATACACATTCCGCGCCTTCTGGTTCCGCTCAAAAGCAGCAAACGCCAAGCTTCTGCCGGAAAATGGTGTCGATGTCGTGTCGATCGACAACAATCACACCTATGATTTCGGAACGGACGGCAACATGGATACGCGCGCTGCCTTAGATGTGGCAGGTATTGACTGGGGGAAAGACGGAAAGATTGTCTATAAGGAAATCAACGGATTCACGATTGCCTTCGTATTCGGTAGTATGTACTCTGCCGGTGGTGAACAGGCGATGTTAGTGGATCTGGAAGAAGCAAAACTAAACAGTGATTATCAGGTTGTGTATTTCCACGGTGGAGAAGAGAAGGTACATGCCTACGAAGACTGGAAGCAGGCGTCCTGCCATAACTTAGTCGATCATGGTGCCGACCTTGTCATTGGGTCCCACCCACATGTGCTACAGCCAATGGAAACTTACAATGGTGTAAACATCGTATATTCGCTGGGGAACTTTGTCTTTGGTGGAAATAATTATCCGGAAAACAGAACATTGATCTATAATCAGACTCTGACCGTTACGCAAGATACCACAACCGGTACATTCTCCGTAACAAACACGGATGTAACTTTGATTCCATGTTATGTCTACACCGGAGAATCCAACAACTACCAGCCTGCCGTCATCGAAAACGAGACGGACAAGCAGCTTGTAATCGACTTTATGCAAGGAAAGCGGGAACTGCCTTACTAGGCATCCCGCTTTTTTCTTCGATACTTTTTTCTTTTTTTGCGCACGGTCTTGCCGCGTTTCACTGCCTGTGCCTTGCGGAATTCCTGAATCTCCGCAAGCATCGCGGTGTAGTCCCGCTCAAAGAGTGCATCACTGATTTCCTTATGAACTACCTCGACCGGTAACCGGTCCACGATGATTGTACGGACAAAATCCTTGCTCTTCTGCTTGTACATCGGCAGTCCATATTTCTCCTGAATATGGGCAAGTTCCGGGCGCCACAACACACGGATCGTCCGAAGAAGCTGTGCATGTGGATTGTCCTGCATCTCGCGCACGATATAGAAATCCACATGATCTTCTTCCTGTTCTACTGACACAATACCCCAGTGTTCCGGCACATGCTCCGCGACATGGCTCGCATGTGAGCTCCCGACAACCACGATATTCGCATCGAAATACAGATCATAGTCTGCGACCTGCCACTCTAACCGGGTGTATGTATCCGCGTCACTTTTTATCTCGATTCCAACGATTTTTTCGGGAATCACCATCACGACATCCGCCCGCGAACGCCCGACGGTTTTCTCCTCCAAGATGCGCACCTTACCGTACCGCTCTTCGAGGAACTCAAATAATGGTTCCCGTATATCTTTATCCAGTAACATCGTATGTTCCATCCTGTTTTTCTAACACATTCTGAACACCATTTTAACAAGATATCACAGCAAAAACAAGAGCCCAAGGAACATACCTGCTCCGATTACATTTGCCTTGGCAGGAAGCTTCGTCGGCAATGTGACGACAGCTAACGGAAGCAGATTGAAGATACATGCCCATCTTGGCATGCCTGTCTTGCCAGTTACAACAACGATCAAAAATGCAACTGCGAACACGAGCATCGCGAGATATCCAATATACATCGTGTAGACGGTGCATTTGAAGAAATCCCACACGCTGTCAAGCGCGTCCTTCGTCAAGCCCTGCCGCACGAAAAACCATTCGCAGGCACAGCAGATGATATGGTGCAATGGCAGTGAAATAAACATCACGAGCGCAGATGCATACATAATCCGGTAATATACAATCGAATAGTCACGCACATACTCGCAAAGCTGCATATATCCAAACAATTCCAGTGTCATAGCTGCAACGCCCAAGATCATCGCAATCGTCAGATTCTTTAACGGCATCCCCCGAAACGATACACTGGACTTCTCATAATCCTTGAAGTCCGTCAGGTTCACCTTGCCGTTTGGTGCATAGGTGAGCAGACAGTCCGATGCGCCACAGAAAATATGTCCGATCAATCCCAACAATAACATAAATTTCATTTGTTCTTCCCTCCCATAGTGTGATAGTTAGTTTCTTCTAACCATCATCATTCTACCACAGGGGCAGGGGAGAAACAATATATTTATTCCGCGGATTTCAGTCTATGTACGCGACCCTGATAATACACGAATCCGCACACATAAACACCTATTTAAACCGAATCGTCACTAAATTCCGTATGTACATGATAATCAGCCAGCAAATTACGCAACCTCCTTCACTTTTCTCAACAAACTCTCATGCATTATAATCATCAAGATCAAAATAACCACCAGATAAATCGGTAGTACAGAGACATTGATATACTCTGCAATCATTCCAAACAGCGGCGGCATCAGACAGGTTCCCACATATGCACTAGCCATCTGCACACCAATAATCGCCTGTGATTTATCTGCTCCGAAATGGGCTGGCGTGGAATGAATAATACATGGATAAATCGGTGCACAGCCTAATCCGATTACCACAAATCCAATCAGCGAAACGGTTGCCGGAAATGGCAAACTCATAACCAAAATACCACACCCGATCAAACATTGTCCCAGTCTTACCATCTGAATATCATTTAATTTCATTGTAATAAATCCACTTACAGCCCGCCCGAGTGTAATTCCGATAAAGAACATGCTCGCATATTTTGCTGCTGTTTCTGATGGAACGCCTTTGTATAAAACCAAATAACTACTTGCCCATAATCCGGTCGTCTGTTCCATCGCACAATAGCAGAAAAAACAGACTAATATCTCCTTTACGCCTGCTACACGCAAGACTTCCCGTAGTGAAAGCGCTTTTGCTTCTATTTTGTTGCCCTCTGCATCCGAACTGTTTTCCCGCTCTTTCCATAGCGGAAGACTCATAAATAAGATTGCAGTTAATATTATCTGGATGATACCGATACTTCGATATCCCATATTCCATGTTGAACCGCCTGTCATCACCCATCCCATAATATATGGTCCTACGGAAGCGCCAACGCCCCACATACAATGCAGCCAGCTCATATGTCTGCTCTTATAATGCAAAGAAACATAATTATTTAACGCAGCATCCACACTCCCTGCTCCCAAGCCATATGGAACCGCCCATATACACAGGTGTATAAATGAATGGCTTATCGAAAATCCAAACAATGCAACTGCTGTCATAGCGACACTAAACGCAGTTACCTTTCCCGTCCCGAGTTTTCTCGTCAGTCTGTCGCTCTGCAAACTGGAAATAATGGTACCTGCCGCAATGATCATCGAAATGATTCCTGCATAAGAAACCGGCACCCCTAACTGCGGATACATCGTCGGCCATACCGATCCCAACAATGAATCCGGCAAGCCTAAGCTAATAAACGACAAATATATAATTGCCAAAAGTAATTGAACCATTTTTGTCCTCCTGATGAATTGTTTTTTATTATATCGCCATATTTTTCTTATTTCAATTTTTAAACCGACTTATAATATAACAAAACCGCCAAAAGGAGATTTTATCAGATGAGTTTACAGATATGTGGATTGAATGTATCCAGCTCACAAAAAGAATTACAGCCCCACGGAACCATTGATTTTCCATGCGCAGCTTATGAATCTGCACACAGCGGCAATGCTTCTGATATCATTCCGTGGCACTGGCATGAAGAATTAGAAATCGTATATATAAAAGAAGGAACCCTGAAACTACAAATTCCGGCAAAAGACTATGTTCTAAACGCAGGTGATCTGGTAATCCTAAACGCCAATCTGCTTCACTCTGCCATCGGCGCACCTTACGGAGAACTCTGTTCCCTTGTTTTTTCTCCATTTTTGCTTACCGGAAACAGTTCTTCTGCCTTCTATGTCAAATATATTTTCCAAAACTTATTTACTCTGCCGTGCCGCCCTTCGCAACATACTCCGCAAGCGTTAAGTTCTCTGCTTTCATCCGTGCACGCATCTTCGCATAGGTTGCACATGCATTCTTTCCGCTGTTGCTACACAATGCACACACGCCACTCTCACACAGAATAAGGATTGCCGCATGCCATGCAAATTCCTTCATCGGTGGTGCCGCAAGCACCAGCTCCATCAATAAAAAAACAAATGTACAGACAGAAAATACAAGCACATTCATAATCAAACTTCTTCGGTAATCGTACTGCTTATCCAGTTTCTCCATGAATTCTTCTTCGGATAATGGTGCCTGTCCTTTTCTCCTGCGCCGTTCATTTTTCTTTGTCCACCGCTTCAGCCATTCTTCCGGCAGCTCCCGGCTTACCGACTCTTTGACGCCGCCAAAGAACGAAAGCTTCGCTTCCTTCGGTTTCCGTATGCTTCCATTTTTCTTATAGTTCGTAACTGCATTTACGATATAATATACGACGATGTAAACGGTCGGAAGCGTAACTGCAACCCACGCCGGCACATTGATGGAATACCGGTTGGCAAGTACACAAGTAATTATAACGCTGGCAAGCAACAGAACAATATAGATGGCATTGAGCGCGGTCGCGTTTACCTTCCGCTTCTTCACGAGTGGTCGGATCAGAAGATATATAATCAGAATCGACAAACTACCACTCAGTCCACCGAGCACAATGACACCAATGGCACCGATATCGCTGCTCGACAGCACGCCATCTCCGATGACAAGATTCAGAATTGCAAAGACCAGCATAATCCAAGCCAAACGATATAGCGTCTTCAGAAAATCTACGAACCGGTTGCCAAGCTTGTACTCACTGAAAAAGATCTCACAGAATCCCTCAATATCATCTCCGACAATCGTTGAAACCGGTTTGCCTTCCTCCTGCGCCATAAGCATATGGTCGAGCAGTTCCATCATCAGTTCACTCTCGGTATCTTCGCCGATCAGATTGCTTGTGCTGTACATCTGTACCTTCTGAAATGCATCTTTGTATTCGCCTTTCAGCCTATCCTGTAATAAAATATAATCTGCTTTCATTCGTCTCATTCCTCCATCTTCAAAATTTTCTTCGCACTTTCCGTAATGCTCTTATAACTCTCGCAGAATTCCTTCAAATGCTTTGTTCCTGCATCGGTCACCGAATAATATTTCCGGATCGGTCCAAGCGGGGATTTCTCTTTGCGGCATTGGATGTAGCCGTTCTTCTCCAGCCGCGTAAGCACCGGATACATCGTTCCTTCGCCAAGCTCAGTGAATCCGGATTCCGTCAGCCGTTGCAGAATCTCATAGCCGTATGTCTCATGCTCTGCAATCACCGATAGCACGCATCCTTCCAGAATTCCTTTCATTAATTGTGTATCTATCATGATCGTTCCTCCATTATGGGGGAGTTTCCGTTTTTCTTCCGAAGCGTCTCCCGCTTTGCTACTTTGTATCGTCAAGTAGTATGATAGAAAAATACCACAGCTACTTTGTAATGTCAAGTAGCTGTGGTATCTTTATTTGGGTAATTTAATTTTCTTTGTTTTGCCAGACAATTGCCTCATACGGCTTCATTTTCCCTGTTGTATGCTGTTTATAATTACCAATCAGGATTGTTGAATCTTTCGAGATGTGTTTTTGTACCGTTTCCGGAATCGTAACTTCATGATCTGCAAAATTACATATCACCGTTAAATTCTCATCTTCCAGGTGTCTTTGATAGATGAACAGATCCTCATGTTCCGGCTCAAGCAATTCATAATCTCCATACACAATAATTGCATTCTCATGGCGCAGGCGGATCAACTCCTTGTAGTAGGAGAATACAGACTCCGGATCTCCAACTTGTCTTTGTGCATTGATTTCTTGGAAATTCGGATTGACGCGAATCCATGGAATACCCGTTGTGAATCCCGCATTCGCACTGTCATCCCACTGCATCGGCGTTCTGGCGTTGTCTCGGCCGATCTTCTTTAGATATCCCATCATTTCTTCATGGGAAACCCCACAATTCTCAGTCAACTCCCGGTAAGCATTGATACTTTCAATATCCCGGTAATCCTCGAGATTGTCAAAATAAGCGTTGGTCATTCCCAGTTCTTCGCCCTGATACACATATGGAGTTCCCTGCATCATATGCAGACAGGTTGCAAGCATCTTTGCCGATATCTCCCGATATGCCTTACTGTCATTTCCATACCGTGAAACCGACCGCGGCTGGTCATGGTTTGACAGATACAAACTGTTCCATGCTTTACCGGCAAGTCCTGTCTGCCATTTGGACAGACATGCCTTCCATTCCGGAAGAGGCATTTTCTCACTATCCCATTTTCCATAATGATTCTCTGCGGTTGTTCTCCCTTCGCCAACATGCTCGAACTGGAATACCATATTCAGCTCCGTACCATCCGCATTTGCATATTTCATAGCCTCTTCAACGGTAACACCGGATGCCTCCCCAACTGTAATCAGATCATAGTGTGACAAAACCTTCTGATTCATTTCCTGCAAATATTCATGCACATGTGGTCCATTTGCCGCAGTATTTGCTGCATAACCAGTCTCTCCCGGCACGCCATCCGGAAATTCCATATCCTTTGAAATCAGACTGATGACATCCATCCGGAATCCATCAATGCCCTTTTCACACCACCAATTCATCATCTCAAATACCCGCTGTCGCACCTCCGGGTTATCCCAATTCAAGTCCGGTTGACGTTTTGAAAACAGATGCAGATAATACATATCTGTCTGTGCATCGTATTCCCATGCAGAACCACTAAATACAGATCCCCAGTTATTCGGTGCACTGCCATCCGCTTTTGCAGGTCGCCAGATATAAAAATCGCGATACGGATTATCCACGCTCTTTCGACTTTCTACAAACCATGCATGTGCGTCCGATGTATGATTGACGACCAGATCCATCATAATTTTGATTCCAAGCTCATGTGCACGAGCCAGCAGCTTGTCATAATCCTCCATCGTACCAAAATCACGCATTATCGCCTGATAATCACTGATATCATATCCATTATCATCGTTTGGAGACTGATACACCGGCGACAGCCAGATCACATCAATGCCTAATTCCTTCAGATACTCAAGCTTCTCTGTGATACCATTTAAATCTCCAATTCCATCCCCGTTAGAATCCTTAAAACTTCTCGGGTAAATTTGATATACAACTGCTTCTTTCCACCACGTTTTCTTCATCCTAGTTTTCACTGCAGTTTCTCTCTACTGCTTTCTCCCTTCCTTCTTCAACCAGACGGTTGACCTTTCCAGATCATATGCCCTCGTATAACCGTCATCGTCATATAATTGATATGTGCTATTCGCATATCCAATCAGCTGCAGGCTGTCCATATCAATCTCCTCCACGCACTCTGCAGCATCCACAAGCGGAATGCACTTGCCTTCACGGATAAATAAGATAACCTCATTCAACGGAACCTCGACAAAATGATGTCCCTTCGGCATTTCCGTCTGTTCGATTTTTCCGTCCGGGCAGAAACGGACAAGCATCATAGCTTCCGGCAGGTACACATATCTTCCGATTGCATTCTGCGTATACACAGGTGCGATCATGATTTCATTTCCGAGCATCAACTGATCTTCCACATTTACAGCCATCCGATCTTCCGGATACTCAAACGCAAGTGGCTTAAACATCATGTCATCATTCAGTGCAGCCTTCATATATTCACTGTAAATATATGGAATCAACCGATACCGCACACCGATTATATGCCGGAAATCCTCAATGTGTTCAAACTGGTAACACTCCTGTTCTCTTGTATTCTCGCAGGCATGATCCCGCATAAGCGGCGTAAATACACCGAGTGCCAGCCAGCGGAGCAGCAGATCCCGTGTCGTGTTACAGCCAAAACCACCCAGATCGGCACCGGTATATAAGAACCCACACATATTTAAGGATGGCAGCATCTTCAGATTCAGCAGAATATGTGACCACCAGGATTTGTTGTCACCGGTCCAGATCCCGCCGTAGCGATGCATTCCAATGTAGGATGAACGCGAGAACAACAGGCAACGCTTATCCGGCGAAATCTCACGGAGTCCTTCCCCCGCTGCACGCGTCATGTTATATCCAAACAGATTGTGCACCTGATCATGCCGCACCATCTTGCCATCTACATTGTGATACATAGATGCATAGTCTTCCGCATTGTTCGCAAGTCCGGTCACCTGCGCCCCGATTGCCCATACGTCCTGCACGGTTTCCTCTTTGTCAATGAACGCTTTCATCGCTTCCTTTACGTCTTTTACACCCTCCGGTGTGAAAAATATTGCCGGTTCATTCATATCGTTCCAAAATCCCTCTATGCCGGCATCCGTCAGGCGCTTATATTTCTCTCCAAACCATTTTCTGGCATCCGGATTTAATACATCCGGGAAATGTGTATATCCGGGCCAGACAGCGGCTACGAAATCACTTCCATCCTGTCTCTTACAGAAATAATTCTTCTCGACCCCTTCCTCGTACACATCATATCCTTCTTCGATTTTTACGCCTGCATCAATGATCGGAACGAGCCGGATATGATCCTTCTTCAGATTCTCTACGTACTGCGGGAAATCCCGGAACTCCTCATTTACCGTAAAATCTTTATAGTTATCCATATAGTCAATATCCATATAAACCATATCGATCGAAATATGATTTTCCCTGTATTTTTCTGCCACCGTAACAAAATCCTCCGGCGTTTTATATCCCCAGCGGCTCTGTCCGAATCCAAACGCGAATTTCGGTGCAATATAGCTTCTGCCAATCATCTTTCGAAACTGCTTTGTAATATCGTATGGATTTTCGCCTGTGATAACATACAGATCCAGATCTGCCCTGTCACAGAAGATATGAAGCTCGTCCGATCTTGTGTAACCGACATCAAAGGTAAGTGTTGACGGATAATCAAGGTAAAGTCCAAACGTCTGCTCCCCTGACACGATAATAAAATTATGCGCAGCATACAGCGAGTATACATCCTCATGATGATGGGGATTATCTGAATTGTTGCTGATATACCGGTAGCCTCGTTTGTTGATGCCACGGTTTGCTTCACCAAGTCCATATACGGCATCCTCATCACGAAGCTTACAGGTGAAAGAAAAACCTTCCTGCAAATGAATGACGCCAAACTCCGGCATTCCTTCCGATGCTGCAAATTGCTCTGTCACTGACTCTGTTGGAAACGGGGTTCCATAGGTATATTTTTTAATCATTTCGCATTCTCCTTCCGATTGTTTTGTCTTGCGTTTTATTAATATCATTATATTGTCAAACAAGCTAATATTCTTGCATTATCTTCGTTATTTTATGACACAATATTGACTTTTCTTAAAATATAGCCTATTTTAACAATAAGAACTTATGCAGGCACAGATCCGGCATGATGTCTAATTACAAAAAGGAACGATTTTTCGATATGAACCAGGACATTTCTCTAAAAGAAAATATTCATTACGGAACAAAGGAACATCCTATTTCCAGATTACATTTTGATACAGGGGCCGGCACACCCTATCTGGAATATTTCTTTGTTGCGCGCCACTGGCACCACTATATGGAAATTCTCTATATTGAGAAGGGGAGCTTTGAATTTGAAATCAATCTGCAGAATTTTACTTTATCACAAGGAGATATCTGTATCCTGAATCCCGGTGACCTGCATCAGATCAAGGGAAATTCCTCCAACACCAAGCACAACGTAATCTTATTCGATCCGTGTATTCTGGATTTTTCCTACGAAGATGAAATGCAGGAAAAATGTATCAGACCTCTGATAAACCAGCTGGCTCTATTGCCAAATATCTACCATTGCGGTTCGTCCATCCATGCCTCCCTTTCACCTAAAATCAAGGCTCTTATGGATACTGCCGCAGATATGAATTCCGGCTGGTATATGACAAGCAAACTACTGATTCTCGATATTATATCATCCGTTTATACAGCCAATCTCATGCAATCAGTCCAAAATGCACACGCACAGACAAACCA
>ERZ1026776.72-NODE-72-length-71570-cov-48.636776_pt1 | contig 71570 bp, 52 predicted proteins | sample MGYA00380125_ERZ1026776 | MGnify/ENA primary metagenome ERZ1026776 (study PRJEB33269, sample SAMEA4719761) | human gut metagenome | biome: human-associated habitat; feature: organic feature; material: feces | place: Cameroon | collected 2013-10 ...
AATACTATAGGTAAAAAATGCGCAGGATTTTAAAGCGATTTTGAACACCCTACCCGAAGGGGGACTAACATATTGCCTTAGACGGCGCAACAACGAATTAAAACGAATTTACGAATTTTTGCTATATTCTATTACTCATACAATAATTCGTAAATTAGTTTGAATTCGTTGTTTCCGCGTCTGAGCGTAATGATATATTTGTTGTTTGTTGGAGTAAGTTGTCTCACCGATAAATTGCAGTTTGTGTTTTTCTTGTTTTTCCGTTTATGGGTGCGTGCTATGCACAAATAAAAGGCTTTACGTTAGGTCGGTCGAGAACTGGTTCTCGTAAGACCTAATGTAAAGCCTTTTATTTAAAGCCGATAGGCTTTGCGCCCATAAACGGACTGTGGAGTCAGGTTTTTGTCAAAGCCCTTACTTCTCCTGCAGCTGGATGAAAGTCTTGGCAGGAGCCATGCCCGGCTTCTGTGCCTTGGCAGACGCGATGCGCTTCATGACGGTGCTTGTTGCGGGAGCGTATGCAGGAGCAGATGCGCCGGCAGCCGGAGTGGTGAACTCCTTCTTTGCCAACTCACCCCACTCGCCCTTGGCGTTCTGACCGATAGAGTAGGCGATGTATGTGGTGTTTGCATCCACGCCCCATGTGGCAACGTCCTCACCGTACTGGTCCCAGTTCGGATCCATCGGGTTCGGAGCCTGGAGATACTCTACTATCTTGCTCTCGTCACCCTTCCATGTGCCGTTCTTGTCCTCAAACTTAGCCTTGTCCACTACCATGTCGCGGTGGAGGTTGGTCTGGTCGTTCGGAGTGTAGGTGACGGTCTGTGCGCAACCGTTCTCTCCGTAGTCGGCAAACTCGCCGACGGTGATGGTCATTACAGACTTGCCTTCGCCACCCATTACCTTGGTCTTGCACAATGTCTTCTGCAGCGGAGCGTAGTTGCCGTTGAGGTCGAGCGGCAGGATGTAAAGCTCATAGTCGGTGCCGGGGTTCAGACCGTTGATGGTGTGTTCCTGCTTGCCCTTGAAAGCTTGTCCGCTGAACTGCTGTATCATCTGGCTCATGTTGGCGAAGCCGAACATCGGACCCCACTGGTTGAACTGTGCCTCGCCCTCACCCTCGGGGAAGATGGTGATGTAGTAGCAGCTTACGTCCTCGTTAGGCACAAATGAGAAGGTCAGCGCCTTGAAGTCGGCGTTTGCCACGGTGCAGTCAACCTTCGGGTCGCCCAGCACGTCGGCAAGCGGAGTCTCTAACTCTGCTCTCGAAACCTCGCAGGGAGTGCCTAATTGGTCATAGCCGAGAGTGAAGACAGTATACTTCGTGCCCGGCTCCATTCTTGTGGAGAAGCCTGTGAGCTGTGCGTTAGTGAAGTCGTCATAGAAAGCTGTCGAACCCTTCTGCTGGTTGAAGTAGCTTGCGATGACGTCGTCGTTGTATGCGTTGGCGCGTACTGAGGGCAGCACGTCGATGCGATAGCTGCTGCAAGCGGGAGTCTTTGTTACAGCCACCCACAGCGTGTCGCCTGTGTCGCCTGTCTTATAGTCGTTGATCTTTACGTCAGCGCGGACTTCACCTTCGATGTTGTAGAACGACAATGAGTCGACACTGCCGATGCGGTAACTTGTGAAACCACCAGACTTCTGGTGTACAATGAGACGGTTGGGCTGGCTCTGTGCGCTTGCTGTAAGCATGGCGAGAGAGAGAGCCAATGTGGAAAGAATCTTCTTTGTCATATTCTTCTTGTGTTTTGATGTTGATTATTTATGACCGCAAAAGTATACAATAATCTTCATATATCAAAATTCGATATGTGAAATAACACATTAATGATATAAATTTGTTCACTTTTGAAAAAAAACGTAACTTTGTGCCATATTCGATTATCGCTGCTCGGAAGCGTGCTTTTTACGAAGATAAAAAAATAACACAAAGAGAGTATGAATTTCATAATTAAACGATTGCTTAACTGCATGAGACGCAGCATTTGCGTCGGACTTTTACTGTTAAGCAGCCTGACGGTCTTCTCGCAGCGAGTTGCTCTGAAGACCAATGCCCTCTACTGGGCTGCGGCAAGCCCCAACCTCGGAATTGAGTTGAGGGTAAACCGCCACATCACATTCGATCTCGACGCCACTTTCCACCGACTTAAATGGAAGGACAAGCTTGACACCCGCGCCGAAATTCTCACGCCTGAGGTGCGCTATTGGTTCAGCGCACGTCCGCAAGCCCGCCATTACCTCGGCATCATGGGGCTTGCCACCAACTACAATATTTGTCTTGACCACGAACGTCACATCGGCGACGCCTTTGGTGCGGGTCTGACGTATGGCTACAGCTTCCCGCTCAGCCGCCACTGGAGCCTTGAGGCAAGCATCGGTGCCGGATACGGATATCGCAGGGAGAAGAAATATGACACGCAGACTGAGACCGAGCCGGAGCGTCCCAACTATAACAAGTGGCAGTTCCTGCCTATGAAAGCCGGACTTAGCTTCATATACATTATTAAATAGTGAGATTTTATATTTTTACTTCCATGATACCAAAATACATTTCCACTCATACACGCCGGCTGGCTCTCGCCTTTATGCTGGCGTTCGTGATGCTGGCTTCGGGTGTGAGCGCACAGAACGTGGTGCGCGTCACCGGTCAGGTGATTGCCAAGGGCGACAACGAGCCGCTCTCCGGCGTCAACATCACCGACGCATCATCCAAGCACGCATACGCCGTGACCGACCTTGACGGCAAGTTTGCATTCAACGCATTCAACGGCACCACGCTGCGATTCAGCATGGTGGGCTTCAATCCGAGAAACGTGAAGCTGAAGAACGGACAGACCAATCTGAACGTCAGACTTGAGGAGAGCGACGTGGCGCTCGGCGAGGTGCTTGTCCAGACTAAGCGCATCACGGACAAGATTATGCCGGAGCAGACCGACATCAACATCAAGGGCAACTATCTGTATGTATCCACCCGTGTGAGAGTGCCGCGCGAGATGTTCCGTCAGGACACACGCCTCGTCGTTCAGCCCATCCTCAACAACGTCACACGTGGCAAGCTGTCGCTCATGCGCCCGCTGATTTACGATGCCAAGGAGTATCACCGCACGCAGGACCGACTCTATAACTTCAACATGAACGACACCGTAAGCGGCGACCCGCTTGCCAGCTACGTCACCGTTAAGAACCCTTCCCTCCGTGAGAAGGGACGCACCAACGACATCATCGGATATAACGACTCCGTATACGTGGACAACGTGAAGGACGAATATTCGTGCGACGTGTATATGGCCATTGAGGACTATACGCACATCCTCTACCGCGACACCACCATCATCGCCCGCGGAACCGTCAATCCGCTCCGCTGGCTCGACTATTCGTTCGCTGCGCAGAAGCTCTCTGACCCGCGCTTCCTTCCGAAGCCCGAGAAGCAGTTGCGCGACAGCCGCGGAGAGGTGAAGCTGCGCTTCCCCATCGGCAAGGCTGCCTTTGACTCTGCCGACCCGCAGAACGCAGTTGAGATAGACAAGTTGCGCCGCCAGATAGAGGACATCGCCCATTCGGACGGCGCTTCCATACAGTCGCTCTCCCTCGAGGGTACGTCGTCGCCGGACGGCAAGTATGCCTCCAACCTCCGCCTCGCGGAGAAGCGTATGGCGTTCGCTTCCAGATATATCCGCTCACACATCCCCTCCGACCTCAGCCGTGACGTTACGTTCAGGAGCAGCGCCAAGGTGGCTCCGTGGTCTGCCGTGGTAAGCCAGATGAAGGCGGACAGCCTCAAGGCGGAGACAGAGCAGATGGAGAACCTCCTTAAGCGCACGAAGAACATTGACGCGCAGGGCATAGCCATCCGTCGTCTGCCGTTCTACCGCTCGCTGCTGGAGGCGAAGTATCTGCCGCAGCTGCGCCGCGTGGACTATACGCTCAACTATTCTATCTTCCGCTCGCTCACACACGACGAGATAAAGCAGCTCTACGACAAGGACTACAAGCAGCTCTCGAAGTTCGAGTTCTACGAGCTGTTCTCCAACGAGCCTGACCAGGCACGCCGCGAGGAATATCAGCGCCGCGCCCTTGAGGTCTATCCTTCGTTCCTCGCTGCTGCCAACGACCTGCAGGTGAGTCTGCTCAGCCACGGCATGTCTGACGAGACTCTCCTTGAGAAGTTCGTGGGTGAGGATGCTCCGCAGGAGGTGAACACCAACCAGCTCATCGCCCTGCTCAACGCCGGACACTTCTCGAAGGCAGACTCCGTGGCTGCCTTCGTCAACAAGAACGAGGACAACCGCCTCCTGCTCGCCGTCAACGACGTGCTCAACGGACGCTATGACGACTACGAGACGGTGGCTGCCACAGGCGAGCGCAACGAATGCTGTCTGCTCCTTGCCATGAAGCGCAACGATGAGGCTATGGCTCTGGCTAAGAAGCTGCCGGAGGACGAAGGACTCACTCACTACCTCCGCGCCATCTGCCTTAACAGAAAGGACGACGCAGTAGGTGCGTATGACGAACTGATGAAGGCGTTCGAGCTGGATCTGTCACTTGAGGAAGTGGCAAAAGTGGACGGTGACGTTAACAACCTCCTCCTCGACAAGGACAAGTACAAGAAGTAACCAGACAATTATGAATACACATTATAATATATATAGCAAGCTGGCAGCCGCTCTTGTGGCTGTGGCATTCCCTTCACTCGCCAAGGCTCAGGTGCCGGGCAGCGCGCTCGACTATATGCTCCAGCGTCCGCGCGTCATGAAGGTATATAAGCACAAGCGCCCCTTCGACCATCTCTTCATCGACATGGGAGCAGGTCTTAATGTCATGGGCACGAAGAAATACAAGCTCGGACCTACGGCGGAGATGGGCATCGGCGACTGGATTTCGCCAGAACACGGATTTCGCGTCAACGTGGACGCCGGTATGTGGCGTCTGCACGGCAAGAAGGTGAAGTATGCCGACCTCTCGCTCGACTATCTTATCAACATCACAGCCATCGCCTCGCCGGGCACTTATTATGCACCGCACACCTTCGAGCTTATGGGTATTGCCGGCTTTGAGCACGCCTGGTCCAGAAACCACGGCTATCAGCAGGACGGATGGGGCGTACACATCGGAATGCGCGGACAGCTGGCGCTTGCCAGCTACGCTTACCTTTACCTGGAGCCGCGTGTGGGTCTGATGGAAGACCAGGTGTCGCAGGCTTTCACGTGGCATGGCTATCGTCCCTTCGGCAGCGTTACCCTCGGTATGGGCTATCGTCTCCCCGAGCAGCGTCTCAGCGCCCCACGCGTCGCCCATCCCTTTGCTGACGGACTGTTCTTCAGCGTGATGGGCGGTCCTGCGATGCTCGCCAACGAACATCCCACCACGTGGGACGGACGATTGGGAGGAAGAGTGGCAGGAAGCATCGGTAAGTGGTTTGACGACTATAACGCCCTGCGCCTCACTGCCAACGCCACAAGCATCAATCAGTACGACTCGAAGAACCACATCAAGGCGCTCGGACTGCAGCTCGACTATATGGCTAACCTCAACAACGTGTTCGGCGGACCGAAGCAACGCCCGTTCTGGGTGGACTTCGTGGGTGGCATCAGCTACAACCGCACGTCCGACGACCTCCGCAAGCCGAAGAACTCGTTCGGCGTGGGAGCCGGACTGCAGGCTAACATCCGACTGGCACGCGGACTGGCTCTTTCCTTCGAGCCGCGCTTCGATGTCTACAACGAGGACTACGCTCCGCGCACATGGTCGTTCCGCAAGTATGACATCCCCGTATCGTTCCTCGCCGGTCTTACCTACACATACAACGACCGCCGTGTGGACGAGATAGAGGATGTGGACGACATCCGCCACAGCTCGCTCACCGTAACGGGAGGACTTGCCAACTATCTCAACAACATGGACAAGAGCGGCACGCTTATGCCCATCGGACGTATCAGCTACGCACAGTGGCACGCTCCTGCTCTCGGCTGGCGTGTGGGCTTCCAGGGTATGGTGCATGGCAGAAAAGCCACGGGATATAACTACGCTCAGGCAGCGGTCTTTGCCGACTGGATGACGGATCTGACGGCGCTCAGCTGCGGTTACGACCGCTCACGCGTTCTCTCGTTCAAGACAGTGGCTGGCTTCAGCCTCGGTCTGGACTACGCCAAGAGTGGCGGCAAGACCAACTATTTCTCACCTGACTTCCATGTAGGCGGACAGATGACAACGCGCATCGCTGACGACGTACACTTCGTCATTGAGCCGCAGCTGTCATACCAGCTCTCCAAGCGTCTCAGCCCGGCACGCGTAGGACGCTTCATGCCGTCGCTCTCGGTGGGCTTAGAGTATAGCATGCAGCACGGAAACGGCAAGGGCGAGAAGGTGGAGAAGGCAGAACGCGCCAACTTCGTATCGGCATCCATCGGCACCGGCCTCTATACGGGCAACTACGGCGAGATGCATCCCTTCCGCAACTGCCTCTCCTTCATAGGCGAGGTGGGCTACGGACACTGGCTTAACGGAGTGAGCGGTGTGCATGCCAGCATCGCCAACACCACCGTACAGCGTGCCTACGCCAAGGGCAACCAGAACATCACAGCGCTCAGCGCCGGATATATGATGAATATGAAGGCTGCCATGACGGGCGATCAGACCGACGCCGACCTCTTCCAGCTCACCGGCATCGCCGACCTCTCCCTCGTGGGTGTCAACAGAGAGAATAAGAAGATGAAGGTGACGATGGGTGGCAAGCTGGCTCTCCAAGCCGGATTCCGCGTCAGCAAGGCAGTGGAAGTATACGTAGAGCCGTCCGCCGTGATTTACTGCAAGGACGTAGAGTTCAAGCCGGTGAAGCACCATCCGCTGGAAGGCGAAGCAAGGCTGAGCATCGGTACGAAGTATCATTTCTAAGCTATATTATAGGTAGGCAGGGCTTTGACAAAAACCTTTATCCACATACCTTTTGTTGGCACACCCTACGGGTTCATGATATCGTTTGGTGAATGGGCTTTACGAGAGCGTTGCTCTCGACACCCATCCTCCAAACGATATCATGAGTGATGCCGAAGCATCACTGTGCCAACAAAAGGAAAAACAAAAAAAACACAAGGTAGGAGGGCGTTACACATCCGTTTGTGTTTTTCTTTGTTTTTTCCGTTTATGGGCGCGTGCTGTGCACAAATAAAAGGCTTTACATTAGGTTGTCGAGAACTGGTTCTCGTAAGACCTAATGTAAAGCCTTTTATTTAAATCCGATAGGATTTGCGCCCATAAACGGTATGTGGAGTACGGTTTTTGTCAAAGCCCTGCCTAACATTTAGGCTAAGTGATGCTATATGGGTGGAGGTGTCGCACGTACCCACAGCTGCGCTGCTTCGCAGCTTGCAGTGGGTTTCATGATATAGGTCCCGCTCCGCGGAACCCGCAGCTCATACTCCATTTGCTTGCACCCTCCCATAGCAGACCGCCAATCAGCATATTATTGATTAACTGTCCGTGGGTGCGTGGCTACGGCGAGACGCCATAGCCTCCTAAGTTTGTCCCATTCCCTAATAACCTGTCTTCCAGTCTAAAAAATCATGTCTTCATGTCTTCCAGTCTAAATAACCTGTCTTCCTGTCCAACCCTCCCGTCTTCCCTTCAAAAAATCAAAAAGCAATTTGTTTTCGCAAACACCGCGCATTATGAAAATTCATTCCTGTATATCAATGCGATGTGTATACATTTTAGATAAAATTAACCATAATATCGTGCAAGCAATGAGATATTTATATAATTTTGCAACAAAATACTTACAACTATGAAGAAATTAATACTTGCTACTCTTTTGATGCTTGCAGTTTTCACCACAGCAAGCGCACAGCTTCCTAAGGTAGTCCTTAAGAGCATTGACGGAAAGACAGTGTCTACAGACACACTCCGCAACGACGGTAAGCCGTTCATCATCGACTTCTTCGCTACATGGTGCAAGCCCTGCAACCGCGAGTTAACAGCCATCAGCGAGGTGTATGAGGACTGGCAGAAGGAGACCGGCGTGAAGATCATCGCCGTGTCTATCGACCAGGCACAGAATATTAATAAGGTGAAGCCCCTCGTTGACAACCACGGCTGGCAGTATGAGGTGCTCCTCGACCCCAACAGCGACTTCAAGCGTGCACTCGGCATCCAGACCATTCCTTACGTAATCGTTTGCGACGGCGAAGGCAACATCGTGGCTAAGCACAACGGCTACACTGAGGGTGCAGAGGAAGAACTTATCGAGAAGGTAAGAGAACTCGTTAACAAGTAAAGACAATCAACAACAGAAGGAATAAATGAACAAGACTCTCGCGCTCATGCTCGCTGGCATGATGACGTCGGCTGCGGTCAACGCACAGAAGATAAAGCTCACGAAAGACTACGACGTCACCATCACCGGTAGCGTTCAGAGCGACATCCTCGTGCCGCAGGAAGACCACAACATCGGTACGGGCACGTACGACGACAAGGTGCTTACCAATACCTACGCCGAAGTGCACGCACTCTCGAAGTATGTGGACGCCGGCGCACGTCTCGAATATCTCGAACACCCGCTCCCAGGTTTTGAAAAAGACTTCAAGGGATGGGGCGTACCGTTCTATTATGTAAAAGGTAAGATCAAGAACGCAGAACTCACACTCGGTAACTTCTACGAGCAGTTCGGTTCGGGATTCATCCTCCGCACATACGAGGAACGCTCACTCGGCATCGACAACTCGCTGCTCGGCGGACGCCTCGTGGTACGTCCTTTCAAGGGCGTGCAGGTGAAGGCACTCGCAGGTAAGCAGCGCCGCTACTGGGACCATACATCACTGGTCTCAGGAGCTGACCTCGAGGTAAGCGTAGACCAGTGGTTCGAGAAGATGCAGCAGAAGGGCACATTCCTTACCCTTGGCGGATCGTGGGTGAACAAGCATGAGAAGGCTGACGACGACATCATGGCAGACCCGACGCACAAGCTGCGTCTGCCGGAGAACACCAACGCCTTCGACGTGAGAGCCAACCTTCAGGCAGGCGACTTCAGCGTCCTCGCTGAATATGCACAGAAGACAGAAGACCCCTCGTTCGACAAGAACTTCCCATACATCTACCGCAAGGGTTACGTGGCAATGCTCTCTACATCATATTCGCGCAGCGGCATGAGCCTCCTGCTCCAGGCTAAGCGCTCGGACAACATGGGCTTCCGCAGCAAGCGCACGGAGAACGGTACGGCGGCTTTCATCAACCACCTTCCCGCATTCGCCTTCCAGCAGACATACGCTCTCGCTGCTCTCTATCCCTACGCCACACAGTTCAACGGCGAGTGGGCTTATCAGGCAGAGTTCGGTTATAAGTTTAAGCGCCACACGGCGCTCGGCGGCAAGTACGGCACAAGCCTCAAGCTCAACTTCTCGCACGTTCACTCCATCGAGCAGAACAAGAAGAACGGAGGCGGACCGGGTACGGACGGATACGGATCGGCTTTCTGGAAGTGGGGCGACAAGACATACTATCAGGACCTCAACGTGCAGATTGAGAAGAAGCTGTCGAAGTCGTTCAAGCTCAACCTCATGTACATGAACCAGTTCTACAACAAGTCTGTAGTAGAGGGAGAGGGCGGACTCATCCATTCTGACATCTATATCGCAGAAGGTAAGTATCGCATCAACAACAAGCTGACACTCCGTGGAGAGGCACAGTATCTGCATACTGAGCAGGACCAGGGCGACTGGTACTTCGGACTACTTGAGCTGTCGTTCCTGCCGCACTTCATGTTCACCATCAGCGACCAGTATAACGGTGCGGAGCACTACTATAACGCTACGGGTGCCATCGACGAGACAAAGGGCACACACAAGGAGCACTACATCAACGGTTCCGTGACCTTCACCGCTGGCGCACACCGTCTGCAGGTGGGCTACGGCAAGACACGTGCAGGATATAACTGCTCGGGTGGCGTCTGCCGCTATGTGCCCGCAAGCAAGGGCGTGACAGTATCTTACAACTATAACTTCTGATCATTCTCATCATGAAAATAAAGAACTTATTCCTCGGCGTGGCAACAGCCGCTATGGCAATGGCTGCCGCTTCGTGCAGCAACATTGACGAGGGAGACCGACTAATATACGTAAAGCCGGCGGAAGTGGGACGCGCCATCCTCATAGAGGACTTCACAGGACAGCGTTGCGTCAACTGCCCCACCGGTACGGAAATCATCAACGGCATTGTCGACACTTACGGTGAGGACAACGTCATCGCAGTGGGCATCCACAGCGGTCCGCTCGGATTCGCAGGCAACTCGAAGACACCGGGTCTGATGACCGACACCGGCAACGAGTATTACACACATTGGGACAAGGAGAACAAGATGGGACAGCCTTGGGTGATCTTCAACAGAAAGACCTCGCCGGACAGCCACTACAACAACTGGGCTGCTATGGTGGGCACCATCATCTCTGAAAAGGCTAACCTCTCCGTGAAAATAGCCAACGCATACGACGCTGCCACACGCACACTCACCACAACTGTGGGAGCCTTCGGCACAAACGGCACAGTGAACGGCAAGCTTCAAGTATGGATTGTGGAGGACGGCGTAAAGGCTTTGCAGATGATGCCGGACGGAAAACCCAACAAGGAGTATATCCACAACCACGTATTCCGTGCTGCCGTTAACGGCACATGGGGCGAGGAGGTCACCGTAAAGGAAGGCGAGACCACAACAAAGCAGTATTCTTACAAGCTGCCCGAGGCTTGGAACGCAGACAACATCGCTGTCGTAGCATTCGTTTATAATGACGGCGGCGTGGAGAACGTAGCCAAGAAGCACCTCGTGGAGCACGAGGGAGAAACTGAAAAGTAAACACACTTAACACATTCAAAAAAAGTAAACTATTATGAAATCAATAAAATCACTCCTGCTCATCGCAGCAGCAATGTTCACCACAGCTTCATACGCTCAGGTGGACGAAACATTCTCTTTCGTTGACAAGAACGGCAAGGAGATTCCGAGCGGAACAGTTTGGACTGCCAACCACGTAGAGGAGGATGACTTCGGTATGGTGCAGGTGCCCAGCGAAGTATACGTAAGAAACAACACCAACGAAAAGAAGGCTGTTGGAACATTGTTTAATGTTAAGCGCTTGGATAACGGTAGCTTCCAGTGTTGTTTCCCGGCATCATGTGCTCCTGCTACTGACAAGTTGGGTATGGGCAGAACTGAGGGAGGTCCTATGGATCCTAATCAGACAAAGAGCCTCCAGACAGAATGGTTCCCTGAGGCAGACGGTACTTGTGAGGTAACACTCAAGCTTGAGTATTACAAGATTGAGATACAGAAGACCGGCATCTGGACCAAAGAGGTTTATGAGCTCGTAGACGAGGAAGATCTTGACAATCCGATGCCTTCCATAACCATCATCTTCACAAAGGGCGCTACAGCCATCAACGGCATCAAGGACGGTCAGAATGTTGAGGTTACTGGCATCTACGACGCCACTGGCAAGCAGATCCAGACCACACAGAAGGGTCTGAACATCGTGAAGCTCTCTAACGGCAAGACAGTCAAAATTGTCAAGTAAAGAGACAATATAAACAGAAAATTTTTACTATTATTCACCAAATAATTCTATTATTATGAACAGAATTTTACTTTCACTTTGCGCGCTCATGCTCAGTGCATCTGCAGCTAACGCGCAGTATCTGACCTCTTCGGTTCAGTTAAGCAAGCACAACATGGTGACAGCAAAGGCAGGCAACGTAAAGCTTCACAACGTCGTTGATCCTTCACAGGTTAACGTAGCTAAGAAGAGCCTTGCTCCCCAGAAGCTTAACGCCAATCAGAAGACAGTAGGTGTTGCTGGTTCAGGCACAATGCTTGGCGGTGTAGGTCTTCCTGGAGCTGGCTCCAAGGTCAAGGGTATTTATAGTGCGATAGATGCATCCTACCTTTCAAAATTCAAGGGTGCTAAGATTGTCGGTGCTCGTTACCTCATCAACGGTTCGCTCGGCTCATCAGCACAGGTTGAACTTTACAATATGAATGGCGAATCTCCCGTACTCTATACCAGCAAGGCAGCTTCTCAGAAGGTTTCTACACTTAAATCTGACAAAAGCGGATTCGACCAGCAGTGGAATGAGGTGATCTTTGACAAGGCTCTTGACATAAATGATGTTACAAAAGGTGTTGTTGTCGGATACACTTACACACAGAAGACCACTAAGAAAAATGGTGAATTCACTGATGAGTGCTATCCTATTGCTGTCGGTCAAGGTACGGATGGCTTACTTGCTTATGGTAACCTCGGCCAGGATGCGACAAAAGAAGGTTGGTTCAATGTTTCCAGCGAGTACGTTGCCTGCATCCAGCTCATCGTTGAGAAGGAAGGCGGATTCCCCGACGACCTCGGCATTGCTCAGGTTGCTACCAACCCGATGCTCAAGCCCGACGAGAAGCTTCCGTTCGAGTTCTATGTTAATAACTCTGGTTCTAAGGCATGTACAAATGCTTCCTTCGACGTTCTTCTCGACAACAAGTCTGTAGCAGAGCTTACATTGCCTAAGGATGGTTCTATCAGCGACGAGTATGTGAAGTTGGGCGCAACCCTCGATCTCTCTGAGTACAACCTCGAGAACGGCGCACACGTTCTTGGCGTTAAGGTGAAGAAAGTTAACGGTGAGGATCCTTCTGGCGACACAAGCGACGACCTTGCTGCTGCACAGTTCCGTGTTTACACTGAGACTACTCCTCGTCAGTACAACCTCGTAGAGCAGTTCACAAGCACAAGCTGCGTTTACTGCCCCTGGGGTTATGAATCACTCCGCGCTCTCGCTAAGAGCCGCAACGATATTGCTTGGGTAGCTGTCCACGGTGACCTCGATCCTAACAACCCGGATCCTTACACAAACGCTAATGCAGAGCCTCTGCTCGGCTACTCTGCATCAGGCTATCCTGCAGCAAACTTCAACCGCTTCAACTTGGGCGGCAACCAGATCGCTACAAACATCGCTACTCAGAATGAGCAATATGACGCCTTTGCTGAGCAGATGGGTAACCTCCTCGACCAGGAGGATGAGATTGCTCCTTCAGTAGTTAACCTCCAGATGGAGACCAACCTCACTGTTGGTGACAACCCCAACCTTAAGGACGCAACTCTGAACATCACCGTTACGGGTAAGGGTGTTAAGGGTGCTGGCAAGATCCTTGAAGGCGCAACTCTCGGTCTCTACGTTACTGAGAACGGTGTTAAGTCAAAGCAGTACAGCCCGAGCGGTTGGATTGGTACATACAACCACGAGAATGTTCTCCGCGTAATCGGTACTCAGAATCCTTGGGGTGATGTGATCACTTGGAACGGTGACGAATTCGTGATGTCTTACGAGGTTACAATTCCTAAGAAGCAGTACAACTACAACGAAAACAAGAACACTCTTAACGCAGTGGCTTTCGTAAGCCTTCCGTTCGTTGTTACAGTTGACGGCAAGAACTACTACAACGCTGACCTCAACAACGTATGGGTTAACCAGTGCCAGTTCCTCGAGCTTCCGAAGGGTCAGGCAACAGCCATCAAGGGAGTTGAGACTTCAGAGAACGCTACAGTCGTAGCTCGCTACGCTGCTGACGGTTCAGAGATCTCTGCTCCTGTTAAGGGCATCAACATCCTCAAGCTCTCTGACGGTACAACACGCAAGGTTGTCGTTAAGTAATAAGACGAAAGAGAATGTAAGCGGCATAGCCGCACAGCATTGACATAATAAGAAAGGGTTTCGCGATATATGATTGCGAAACCCTTTTTCCGTGTTTAGACGGTTAGACATGTTTTTTTGACAGGAAGACATGAAGACATGAAGCCATGTTTTTTTAGACAAGAAGACATGAAGACAGGTTTTTTAGACAAGAAGACATGCAGACATGTTTTTAGACAAGAAGACATGCAGACATGTTTTTTAGACAGGAAGATAATGCAAATCGTATGAGCTGCGGGTTCCGCGGAGCGGGACCTATAATAATGAAACCCACTGCAAGCTGCGAAGCAGCGCAGCTGTGGGTACGTGCGACACCTCCACCCATATAGTTCCCCGAAGGGGGACTGACGCATCCTCTATGATGTTGAGGATGATAGTCGGTCCCGCTTTGCGGAACCAAGAGATGGTGATGGGATGCTTATCCCACAGCTGCGCTGCTTCGCAGCTTGCAGTGGGTTTCTGATGTATACGTGTCCCCTCGGGACACGGCTGTAATACGTAATTTTGTACCTGGTGCTAATTGATGTTATGTTATGGGAGGCTGCGTGGCTACGGCGGGACACCATAGCCTCCTAAGTTAGCCTTGTCTGCTGTAATTCAAAATTCGGACACCCGCCCTAAAACCCTAAACAACCTTAAAAATCATACTATTAATCAATAAATTGCATAATTAAGAGACGAAATACCACACTATTTGCAGAATTCTGATTAAATTTGCAGCTAAAAACTATAGATTGGGAATATTTTGAGTAGAATGAAAAGCAAGACCATTAACATAGCAGTGCTCCTCGCGGCACTCTTCTCACTCGTTTCGTGCCTCGACACCAATGACGGCGACTATGTATACACCGACGACAGCGCCGTGACGGCTTTCTCGGTTACCTCAGCCAAGAAGGCAGTGCATGTCAAGGCAAGCAACGGCGCGGACAGCGTTTATACCACATCGGTGAAGCTCAGCGCATATAAGTTTGTCATCGACCAGCAACGCTGCGTAATCTACAATCCCGACTCGCTGCCATACGGAGTAGACCCGACGAAGCTTTTAGTATCCGCAAACAGCCTAAATTCCGGTTCGCTGGTACTCAAGAGCATGACCAGCGACTCGCTCTCATATCTCAGCACCACCGATTCACTCGACTTCTCGAAACCCAGAGAGCTGCAGGTTTACAGCCTCTCAGGAGCTGCCGTACGTAAGTATGAGGTACGCGTAAACGTACATCAGGAGCCGGCAGACCAGTTCAACTGGACAAAGCTTCCTAACCCCACAGCCTTCACCAGCGCCCGCGGCGTGAAGAGCTTCGTGGTAACCACAGCATCAGGCACCACACGCCGCTTCCTCCTCGCTTCCGACGGCACGACGACAACAGTCTACAGAGCCGACGGCGACAACGCATGGACAGCCGCCACACCAAATTTCAATCATACTCTCGCTGCCGAAACCTACCGTTCCGCAGCCGTAAAGCACGACACACTCTTCGTTTGTGACAACGGCGTGGTGATGGCTACCACCGACGGCAATACATGGAAACAACAGACTACTGCCGAGGCTGGCGTGGCACGCATCATCGCTGCAAACCCAATCCGCCTCTACGCATACAATAATGAGGGAGCTATGCTCAGCTCCGACGACAGCGGAAAGACATGGAAGGCAGCCTCCATTGACGAGAGCGCTTCGCTTCTCCCCAACGGCGAAATAGCATACGCCACACTTCCCCTCGCCACCAACCCCAACGCTTACCGCACATTGATCATAGGCTCCGTGCCCGCAGCAAGCACAACGGCTTTCAGCGTCTGGGGCAAGATAGACGAAGGCACAGCATACAGCGAGAACCAGCCGTGGATGTTCTACGACCACAACTCGCTTAACCGCTATGAACTGCCGCTCTTGCAGAACTTCTCTGCCGTGGCTTACGACGGAAAGATAATGGTAATGGGCAATGACGAGCGTGTCTTCCTGCCGAAGTTCTATACTTCACGCGACGGAGGCATCACATGGCAGACCGACTCAGTGGTGACTTCACCGACCGGATTCTTCGTCTCAGGAGCCTATACAGCCTGCGTAGACAGCAACAACTTCCTCTGGATTGTCAATGGCAAGACCGGCGAGACATGGCGCGGACGCACCAACCGACTCGGATGGAAGAAAGAACAATACGAATATTACGAATAAATCATGAAGCAACGCCTTACCTTATCAATGTGCATCCTTGCCGCCGCTTCTGCACTTAACGCGCAGACCGACGACCAGTATCGCATGGAGATAGGTGTGGGAGCGGGCCTGATGTCGTATCAGGGCGACTTCAACGGCAGCATAATGAAAAACCAGCAGCCGATGGCTTCGCTGGTGTTGCGAAGGATATGGAGCCCGTACATGGGACTGAAGTTCTCTGGTTCTTACGGCAAGCTGAAGGGAACGTCGAAGGACGTCAAGACGTATTATCCCGAACTGAAGGACAATCCCTATGAGTTCAGCCGTTCATTAGTGGACGTAAGCGCTGTATACGAATACAACTTCTGGCCCTACGGCACCGGACGCGACTATCGCGGAGCAAAGCGCCTCACACCTTTCGTCTTCGTGGGAGTGGGCGCGACGTTCGCATCAGGAGGCGACGCAGACAACTGCTTCACCGCAAACATGCCACTCGGCTTGGGCGTGAAATACAAGATAGGACCACGACTCAACCTCGGAGTGGAGTGGGCGGAGCACTTCTCGCTCAGCGACAACCTTGACGGAAAGAAAGACCCGTACGGCATAGAGAGCACCGGACTGTTCAAGAACACCGACTGCTACTCCACACTGCAGATAACACTGACGTACAGCTTCTCGGCGAAATGCAGGACTTGCCACAATGAGGACGAGTGACATTTATTAATTGTTATTTATTAATTATTATTTATAGCTATGACCCAACAACTCGATATGAACCGCATACCAAAGCATATTGCCATCATCATGGACGGCAACGGACGCTGGGCGGCAGAGCGGGGAAAACCACGCAGCTTCGGCCATCAGGCTGGAGTGGATGCTGTGAGAAAGATTACGTCGGAATGTACACGTCTCGGCGTGAAATACCTCACACTCTACACCTTCTCCACCGAAAACTGGAACCGACCCGCCACGGAAGTGGCTGCTCTCATGGGACTGGTGCTCACCTCCTTAGAGGACGAGATATTCATGAAGAACAACGTGCGATTCGAGGTTATCGGCGATATCGAAAGGCTGCCCGTGGAGGTGCAGCAGAAATTGCAGCAGACAAAGGAGCATACCGCTGCCAACTCTGCCATGACAATGGTCATAGCTCTTAGCTATTCCTCACGTTGGGAGATAACGAAGGCGGCGCACGACATCGCCTTGGAGGTGGCAGAAGGAAAACTGAAGCCCGAGGACATCAGCGAGGAGACGCTCTCCGAGCACATGACCACGGCTTCTATGCCCGACCCCGAGCTGCTCATACGCACCGGAGGCGAAGAGCGCATCAGCAACTACCTGCTGTGGCAGATAGCCTATTCCGAACTTTATTTCACCGACACCTACTGGCCCGACTTCGACGAGGAAGGACTACATCGTGCCATCGCAGACTATCAGAGCCGCCAGCGCCGATTCGGAAAGACCGAAGCGCAGGTGGAGGAAGAGGAGAAGCAGCAAAAGCCGTAACCGACGGCGAATAAGGAACAGCTCCTTATCAGACAAGACACCCGCCACAACATAGAAGATAAAGAACCGAAACCAAGCAAACAAAGATGAATATAAAGAAGGTCTTGACAACTGTATGCGTCATGGCGTGCACAATGGCAGCAATGGCGCAGGACAAGATTCAATATCCCGACATATCGTATGCCGGAACACCACGCTCCGTAACCATCGGAGGCATCGCCGTATCAGGAGCCGATGGCTATGAAGACTATATGCTTACCGGCATCTCAGGACTGTCCGTGGGACAGCAGATTGATCTGCCGGGCGACGAGATTACGGACGCCATCAAGCACTACTGGAAGTACGGACTCTTCTCAGAGGTGTCCATTGCCGTAGACTCGCTCGTACAGGACAAGGCCTACCTGCACATACACCTACAGATGAGACCGCGTGTCTCCACCATCAACTACGTAGGACTGAAGAAGTCGGAGCGTACGGACATGGAGGAGAAGCTCGGACTGCTCAAGGGCGCACAGATTACGCCTAACATGATAGACCGTGCGAAGATTCTCGCAAAGAAATACTTCGACGACAAGGGATTCAAGAACGCCGACATCCAGATTGTCCAGCGTGATGACGTATCGCAGAAAAACCAGGTTATCCTCGACGTCATCATCGACAAGAAGGAGAAGATGAAGGTGCGCAAGATATTCATCGAAGGCAACCACGCTCTTTCTAACAGCAAGATAAAGGGCGGTCTGTTCAAGAAGGGAGCTTTCGCGAAGACGCACGAGGCAGGCACTCTGGGCTCGTTCCTCAAGGCCAAGAAGTTTACGCCGGAACGCTGGAAGGCGGACAAGCAGAAGCTTATAGACAAGTATAACGAGTATGGATATCGTGACGCCATGATCGTTTCCGACTCGGTCTGGAACGTCGACGACAAGCATGTCAGCATCAAGATAAAGGTGGACGAAGGCAAGAAATATTTCATCCGCAACATCACATGGGTGGGCAACACCATCTATTCGTCTGACTATCTCTCACGTGTGCTCGGCATGCAGAAGGGTGACGTCTACAACCAGAAGCTCATGAACAAGCGCCTCTCTGAGGACGAAGACGCTGTGGGCAACAACTACTGGAACAACGGTTACCTCTTCTATTCGCTCCACCCGACGGAGGTGAACATCGTGGGCGACTCTATCGACCTTGAGATGCGTATCTTCGAGGGACCGCAGGCGCACATCAATCATGTACGTATTATGGGTAACGACCGACTCTACGAGAACGTCATCAGACGTGAGCTGCGTACCAAGCCGGGCGACCTCTTCTCTAAGGAGGCTCTCCAGCGTTCTGCACGTGAGATAGCGTCAATGGGACACTTCGACCCTGAGAAGGTCAATCCCGACGTAAAGCCCGATCCGGAGAACGGAACCGTGAACATCAACTGGGAACTTGAGCAGAAGTCGAACGACCAGGTGGAGTTCTCACTCGGTTGGGGTCAGACCGGCGTCATCGGACGAATAGGTCTTAAGCTCAACAACTTCTCTATGCGAAACCTTTTCCGCAAGAACAGTGAGCACAGAGGATTCCTCCCCATCGGTGACGGTGAGGTGCTCTCACTCGGAGCACAGACCAACGGTACGTACTATCAGTCGTACAACATGTCGTACTCAACCAACTGGTTCGGTGGCAAGCGACCCATTCAGTTCTCTGTAGGCGCATACTTCTCAAAGCAGTCTGACGTGTCGAGCAACTACTATAACAACGGCTACTTCAACAACTATTACAACTATATGTATGGTTACGGTAGCAACTACGGATATAATAACTACGAGAACTATTACGATCCGGACAAGTATGTTAAGCTCTTCGGCGTTTCGCTCGGTTGGGGTAAGCAGCTGAGATGGCCTGACGACTACTTCCAGCTGTCGCTCTCACTGCAGTATACCCGCTATATGATGAAGAACTGGGCTTACTTCCTCATGACTAACGGTAACTCAAACAACCTTAACCTCAGCATACAGCTGTCGCGTACGTCTACCGACAACCAGCTGTTTCCGCGCCGCGGTTCTGAGTTTATGGCGTCAGTGACCGTAACACCGCCTTGGTCAGCATTCGACGGAAAGGACTATGAGCACCTCGCTCAGAACCCCAAGTCGCCCAACTACAACAAGGAGCAGCAGGAGAAATACCGCTGGGTGGAGTACCACAAGTGGAAGTTCAAGGCTCGCACCTACACCGCTCTCACAAGCGGACAGAAGTGTCTGGTGCTCATGACTCGCGTAGAGCTCGGCTTGCTCGGCTCTTTCAACAAGTGGAAGAAGTCGCCGTTTGAGACCTACTACATGGGTGGTGACGGTATGACCGGATATTCTACGAACTACGCAGAGGAGACCATCGGTCTTAGAGGTTACGAGAACGGCTCGCTCACCCCGTACGGCGCAGAGGCTTATGCTTACGACCGTATGTCGCTGGAACTTCGCTATCCGCTCCTCCTCGGCAACACCACCATCTACGGCCTCACATTCGTCGAGGGTGGTAATGCCTGGACAGAGACCAAGAAGTTCAATCCCTTCGACATGAAGCGCTCCGCCGGTGTCGGTGTACGTATCTTCCTCCCGATGGTAGGCTTGATGGGTATCGACTGGGCTTACGGTTTCGACACCGTATACGGAAAGAAGGGCGGCAGCCAGTTCCACTTCATCCTCGGACAGGAATTCTAATGCTAACATAATTTTTTAAAGATATGAGAAAATTAATGTTAATCTGCCTCTTTGCCATTACGGCATTGACGGCAAGCGCACAGAAGTTTGCGCTTCTTGACATGGAGTACATCCTGAAGAACATCCCCGCCTACGAGCGTGCCAACGAGCAGCTCAATCAGGTGTCGAAGAAGTGGCAGGCTGAGGTGGAGGCTCTCAACACAGAGGCTTCCACAATGTATAAGAACTATCAGAACGAGATGGTGTTCCTCTCTGCCGAGCAGAAGAAGGAGCGTCAGGAGACCATCATGAAGAAGGAGAAGGAAGCCAGCGACCTGAAGCGCAAGTATTTCGGTCCGGAAGGCGAGCTCTTCAAGAAGCGTGAGAGTCTGATGTCGCCCATCCAGGAGGAAATCTACACCGCCGTAAAGGAAATCTCCGAGCTTCGTGGTTACTCCTTAGTACTCGACCGAGCCTCCGACGCCGGCATCATCTTCGGTTCGCCGAAGATAGACATCAGCAACGAAGTGCTGCAGAAGTTAGGATATAATTAAGGAGGCCCAGAAAGGCCCAGTAAGGCTCAGACAATAATCAAAAAAACAAAATAAAGAGAAAGAATGAAAAAGCTATTTTTAATGCTTATGTTGTTCATGCCATTGGCAACATTCGCACAGAAGTTCGGTCACGTTAACGCACAGGAAATCATGGCTTCTATGCCTGAGTTTATCAAGGCACGTGGTGAGGTAGAGGCTGCTGCAAAGCAGTATGACAACGACATCAAGGCTATGCAGGACGAGCTCCAGCGCAAGGCTCAGGACTACGACAAGAACGCCTCTACAATGAACGAGACCAAGAAGAAGGAGACAGAGGAAAGCCTCCAGCAGATGTATCAGAAGATACAGCAGACTGCTCAGGACAACCAGCAGGCTCTCGGCAAGCTCCAGCAGGACAAGATCGGTCCGATCACCAACAAGCTCGTTGACGCCATCAAGGCAGTAGGCAAGGCAGGTGGTTATGTCTACATCATGGACGTCACTTCTGGCATCCCCTACATCAGCGACACTCTCAGCAAGGACGTTACCGCAGAGGTAAAGGCCGAGCTCAACAAGACTGCTCCTGCTAAGAAGTAAACATAAACACACACAACACAGACGAGGCTCGATTCGCGCACTGGCTTCCTGCCTCGCGTAAACGGACAATGAGATGACACACAGTGCAACTCATTGTCCTGTTTTTTTTAACCATCCACCCCAACATACTTTTTCTAACCATTCATCCCACAGATTAATATGAAGAAGACACTGCTGTTTATCATCCTTCTTGCCATGCCGTTGCTGGCAAGCGCACAGACAAGATTCGGATACTTCAGCTTCGATGCGATGCTGAAGGAAATGCCGGAGTATGTAAAGGCACAGGCCGACGTGGACAACCTCAGACGTAAATACGACAGTGAGATGAGACGTGCCGAAATGGAGTTCAACTCGAAGTACGAGGAATTTCTTGAGGTGCAGAGCACCCTCGTGCCCACCATCCTCCGCAAGCGTCAGACCGAACTGCAGGACCTTATGGAGAAGAACGTGGAGTTTCGCAAGGACGCCGAACGCCTCCTCAAGCAGGCTGAGACCGACGCCCTCTCCCCCGTACGCCGCCGCCTTAACGAAGCAGTAGCAGCTGTGGGAAAAGACCAGGGCTACGCCTTCATCCTGAACACCGACAACGACGCCTGCCCCTACATAAACCCGGAAATGGGAGAAGACGCCACAGAGCTTATCAAGGCTCAGCTAACAAAATAAGGAAACCTAAAAACACAACAGCAATGACATTTCCCCAATCGCCAGGCCCCATCGGAGTGTTCGACTCAGGCTACGGCGGACTGACTGTCCTTCACGGCATCCGCCAACTGCTGCCGCAGTATGACTATATGTACCTCGGCGACAACGCCCGTGCGCCCTACGGCTCGCGGTCCTTTGAAGTGGTCTACCAGTTTACGAGACAGGCTGTGATGAAGCTGTTCTCGATGGGTTGCCACCTTGTCATCCTCGGATGTAACACTGCCTCCGCCAAAGCGCTGAGGTCCATCCAGCAGCGCGACCTCCCCCTTCTCGACCCCAACCGCCGCGTCCTCGGCATCATCCGACCCACTGCCGAAACCATCGGCAATCTCACCACGTCGCGTCACGTCGGCATACTCGCCACCGAAGGAACCATAAAGAGCCAGTCGTACAACCTTGAGATAAAGAAGCTCTTCCCCGACATCACCGTCAGCGGAGTGGCTTGTCCGCTGTGGGCAGCCATCGTGGAGGCAGGCGAAGCCGACTCTCCCGGTGCCGACTACTTCGTGAAGAAGCGCATCGACCAGCTTATGCGTCTCGACCCGCTCATCGACACCGTCATCCTCGGCTGCACACACTATCCGCTTCTGATGTCGTCTGTGGTGAAGAACATCCCCGACGGCGTGCGCATCATGGCGCAGGGCAGCTACGTGGCAGACTCGCTCGCCGACTATCTGCAGCGCCACCCCGAGATGGAACGAAACATCACGAAGGGCGGCAAATGCCGATATCTCACCACCGAAAGCGAGGAACGATTCAGCGAGACAGCACGAATATTCCTCCATGAGGACATCACAGTGAGCCACGTAGACCTCACCGACTGAAAAATAACGCCATTATATGTCCCTTATATGCAATACTTTCAGTAACTTTGCATTGAGACTATACAATAGACACAAATAAATTAGGAATAAGAAAAAAACAACAATAATAACGACATGTCATTAAAATGCGGTATCGTAGGACTCCCTAACGTGGGAAAGTCCACACTCTTCAACTGCCTCTCCAACGCAAAGGCACAGGCAGCCAACTTCCCTTTCTGTACAATCGAGCCTAACGTCGGCGTCATCACAGTGCCCGACGAGCGACTCACACGACTCGCCGAGATAGTTCATCCGGGACGCATCGTTCCCGCCACCTGCGAGATAGTAGACATCGCCGGACTCGTTAAGGGTGCATCCAAGGGCGAGGGTCTCGGCAATAAGTTCCTCGGAAACATCCGTGAGACTGACGCCATCATCCACGTGCTCCGCTGCTTCGATGACGACAACATCGTACGTGAGGGCGGCGCAAGCGTAAACCCCGTAGAGGACAAGGAAGTCATCGACACCGAGCTTCAGCTTAAGGACCTCGAGACCGTAGAGGCTCAGCTCCAGAAGCAGTCGAAGATTGCCTCCATCGGCAACAACAAGGACGCCAAGATAGCAGTGTCTGTGCTCGAGGCTTACAAGGAAGTGCTCGAGCAGGGCAAGAACGCACGCACCGTGGAGTTCGAGACAAAGGAGGAGCTTCGCTATGCTCACGACCTCTTCCTGCTCACCTCAAAGCCCGTGCTCTACGTCTGCAACGTGGACGAGGCTTCTGCAAAGGACGGCAACGAATACACACAGCAGATAGCAGAGATAGCCAAGAGCGAGGGAGCCGAGATGCTCGTCATCGCTGCAAAGACCGAGGAGGACATCGCTTCGCTCGAGACTTACGAGGACAAGCAGATGTTCCTTGAGGAACTCGGACTGGAGGAGAGCGGCGTAAACCGCCTCATCAAGAAGGCTTACCAGCTCCTCAACCTCGAGACATTCATCACCGCCGGTGAGATGGAGGTGAAGGCATGGACATACCACAAGGGATGGAAGGCTCCCCAGTGCGCCGGTGTCATCCACACCGACTTCGAGAAGGGATTCATCCGCGCCGAGGTAATCAAGTATGACGACTACATCCAGTACGGTTCTGAGGCTGCTGTCCGCGAGGCAGGCAAGCTCTCCATCGAGGGTAAGGATTATGTCGTTCAGGACGGCGACATCATGCACTTCCGCTTCAACGTCTAACTCCGTAAGGCGTTTCCAATATAAAAGGAAGACATAAACAGATAAAAGAAGGACAATGAACTCACTTCTTAACTACATCGTATGGGATCCGAGCGACACAGCCGTGACAATCGGACCCCTTGCGCTCCACTGGTACTCGTTGTGCTGGCTCGTGGGGCTTGGCCTTGCTTACGTCATCGTGCAGAAGCTCTATAAGGAGGAGAAGGTGAAGGAAGGACTCTTCGACCCGCTCTTCATCTATTGCTTCGTGGGAATCCTTGCAGGAGCACGACTCGGCCACTGTCTCTTCTATCAGCCCGACTACTTCCTGACCAGCCCTACGCACTTCATCGAGATGTTCCTGCCCATCCACATCGCCTCTGACGGGTCGTGGAGCTTCACCGGCTTCCGCGGACTGGCGTCGCACGGCGGAACCATCGGTCTGATGCTTGCCCTATGGCTGTACGTTCGCAAGACACGAATGAACATCTGGCAGGTGCTCGACAACATAGCTATCGCCACCCCTGCCACGGCTTGCTTCATCCGACTGGGCAACCTTATGAACTCCGAGATAATCGGAAAGCCCACCGATGTGCCCTGGGCGTTTATCTTCGAACGCGTCGACTCGATGCCGCGCCATCCGGGACAGCTCTATGAGGCCATTGCTTACGCCGTGCTCCTCATAATCGGATGGGTCATCTATCGCAAGCAGCCGCAGCGCGTAGGCACCGGATTCTTCTTCGGACTCTGCCTCGCCTACATCTTTACGGCACGCTTCTTCATCGAGTATACGAAGGAGATACAGGAGGCATTCGAGGCTGCTCTGCCCATCAACATGGGTCAGATTCTCAGCATTCCGTTCATCGTCATCGGCATAATGTGCATGAGGGGAGGCGGATGGATGAAGAAATTTAATAATTCAGTAAATAAACATTAATACCTTTACGTATATGAAAAGACAGATTATCACATCACTCGCCCTCGTAGCTTGCATGGCAGCAGGGGCACAGACGAAGATGACGCTCGACCTGACTGGTAAGAACGCTACGTTTTCACTCGACAATGTGAGCAAGATAACATTCTCTGAAGAGGGAATGCTGAACGTATTCGACAAGCTCGGCGCAAGCCAGAGCTTCTCTCTTGACGAAGTTAGAAAAATCAGCTTCGCAGGTGACTTCACTGCCATCGAGAGCACAAAGACTGACCCCGCAGCTGGCGTATCGTTCCAGTTTGACGGCAATGCAGTACGCGTAAACGGACTCGCCAAGACCTCTACAGCCCGTCTCGCATCTGTTTCAGGTGCTTTGGTAGGCATGCAGAAGGTGGACAACGGCAGCACCATCGACGTATCTTCACTCGCCAAGGGCGTATACGTTCTCACTGTGGACGGAAAGACATTCAAGTTTGTAAAGTAATCCCATCCGCATAATCCCATTACGCTACTTATTATGAAAACTATTCTACGCAACATGGCTCTCTGCGCGTTCTCGTTCTGCTCCATCGCAATCTACGCGCAGCAGGACCGCAATGTTGTGTTCCACATGTCCGACAAGACCACCAAGACGGTGAGTCTTGCCGGAGTTGACAGCCTCACCTTCGAGAAGGCTGTGCGCACTCCGCTCAATCTCGACCTCGATATCCATTCCACTTACGTCAAGATGATTATGACATGCAGCGATCCCAACATGCATTACTACGTGTCTTACCTTGAGAAGGATGTTTTCGATGCCGAATATCCCACTGATGAGGCTCTCGTAGCCGACGACAAGACGTGGATGGAGGAGATGGCTAAGTCGTACGGCATGTCTTTGTCTGAGATGGTCAGCAGCTTTACTTACACGGGCAACTTCGACGATTATCAGGCAAATCTTCTCCCGGGTCGTGAGTACGTGGTATGGATGCACGGCATGGACGAGCAAGCCAATTCCTCCACTCCTGTTACGAAGATTGCGTTCCGCACAAAGAATGTGAACCGCATCGCCAACACCGTAACGCTGACTGCGGAAAAGACCGCTGAAGGTATCAACGTTACGGCAACGCCGGACGACAAGACGAAGAACTACACCTTAGGCTTCTTCCCCACATCGAAGATGCGTGACGAGATGACGGGTGAGCCGCAGGGCACTCGCGACTATATGCAGACCGGCATCAGCTCCGCTCTCTACGACTATCTCGTAAACAACGAGATGCTGCTCTTCTTCGAGAACAATGCGTTCCGTGGTGACGCCAAGATCACTTACACCAATCCGAAGGATGGCACCGAATATTACATCGTGGCTGCCTATCTTGACGACGACGCTGCCATCTGCTCAGACATCTCGCAGATAACAGTCAATAGGGACGGCAGTCTGAGTGACGTCACAATGGTGAAGGCTCCCGCAAAGCTCTTCGGCAAGACGGTGCGCAGATATGCAAAGGCGGACGGCATACGCCGTAGCCACGAACGCAAGCTAATCAAGTAAGAGCAGATTGAGTGTTATGCTATGGGAGGCAGGGCTTTGACAAAAACCTTTCTCCACAAGCCTTTTGTTGCCACACCCTTCGGGTTCATGATATTGTTTGGAGGATGGGATTTACGAGAGCGATGCTCTCGACACCCCATCCTCCAAACAATATCATGAGTGATGCCGCAGCATCACTGTGCCAACAAAAGGAAAAACAAACAAAACACAAGCGGGTAACACCCTCCTATCTTGTGTTTTTCTTTGTTTTTTCCGTTTATGGGCGCGTGCTGTGCACAAATAAAAGGCTTTACGTTAGTGCGTCGAGAACTTGTTCTCGTAAGACCTAACGTAAAGCCTTTTATTTAAACCCTATAGGGTTTGCGCCCATAAGCGGACTGTGGAGAAAGGTTTTTGTTAAAGCCCTGCCTTTCCCAGCTCATTATATCTTTCCTCCGTAGCAGAGGTCGCCGGCGTCACCGAATCCCGGCACGATATACTTATGCTCGTTCAGACCTGGGTCTACGGCGGCGCACCAGATGGTGGTGTCCTCGGGGAAGGTGCGGCGGACGTGCTCGATGCCCTCAGGCGAAGCAATCACGCAGACCACGTGAACGCGCTTCGGGGTGCCCTTGGTGAGGAGCGCCTTGTAGCCCATCTCCATTGATCCGCCGGTGGCAAGCATCGGGTCGACGATGAGGAGAGTGGCGTTGTCGAGGTCGGGAGTGGCGAGATATTCCACGTGGATGCCCACCTTAGTGTGAGCGGCGTCCTCATACTCGCGATATGCCGAAACGAAAGCGTTGCCGGCGTGGTCGAAGATGTTGAGGAAACCCTGGTGGAATGGCAGACCTGCGCGGAAGATGGTTCCGAGCACCACCTTGTCAGTGGGCACGTTCACCTTTGCCGTGCCAAGCGGAGTCTGCACGTCGCGCTCCTCATAGTCGAGAGTCTTGCTGAGCTCGTAAGCGATAAGCTCGCCCACGCGCATGATATTGTTACGGAAGAGGAGACGGTTGTTCTGATAGTTCTTGTCGCGCATTTCTGCCATATACTTGTTGATGATAGAATTACGCTTGCTGAAGTCTATGATTTCCATATAATAAAATAATAAGTTTATTTGGTAAGTATTTTGTTTCAAATTATGCAAAATTACACATAATACGTCTATGTGCCAAAATTTTTGCATAACTTTGTATGAAAGAACAATATAAAAACCAATCAACTATGAAACGCTACTTTACCTTTGCGCTCGCCTTCTGCTTCTGCATGGCGCTCAGCGCACAAAACTTATTCGTAGGTACGTACAACATCCGCAACCATAACTCTTCTGACGACAGCAAGGGTAATGTGTGGACAAAGCGCTGTCAGGTTATCTGTGACCAGATCAACTTCGAGGATCCCGACATCTTCGGTACGCAGGAGGTGCTCGTTGGTCAGCTACACGACCTTCTGAAGGGTTTTGACGGCTACGGCTACGTGGGCGTGGGACGCGATGACGGTAAGGAGGACGGCGAGTATTCTGCCATCTTCTACAAGAAGGACCGCCTGGAGCTGCTCCAGAAGGGCAACTTCTGGCTTAACGAGACTCCTGACAAGCCGGTGCTCGGCTGGGACGCTGCCTGCGTGCGCATCTGCTCATGGGGCGAGTTCCGCCAGAAAGAGACGGGCTTCCGCTTCTATTACTTCAATCTCCACATGGACCACATCGGCATTGTGGCTCGCCGCGAGGCTGCCAAGCTGGTGGTGAAGAAGATTAAGGAGATAGCCAAGGGTGCGCCTTCGGTGCTGACGGGCGACTTCAATGTGGACCAGACGGACGAGATTTACGGCATATTCACGTCGTCAGGCATCCTCGAGGACTCGTACCTTAAGGCTCGTCACCGCTTCTGCGAGAACGGTTCGTTCAACGATTTCCATCCCGAATACACCACCACTTCCCGCATTGACCACGTGTTCCTCTCGCCCAACTTCGAGGTGGACCGCTACGGTCTCCTCACCAACATGTACTGGACAGAGACGGCTGCCGAGCAGCCCGAGCTGAAGAGCAAGCAGGCTCCCGGCGAGACATCGTTCCGAAAGAGCACGCTCCGCACCCCCAGCGACCACTATCCCGTGCTGGTGAAGATCAAGTATAAGAAGTAAGAATTTTGAATAAGCATCACCTCACCCTCTCTTGGTTCCGCGAAGCGGGACCGACTATATGCGTCAGTCCCCCTTCGGGGAACTATATGGGGTGGAAGTAGCGCATGTACCCACAGCTGCGCTGCTTCGCAGCTTGCAGTGGGTTTCATTATATAGGTCCCGCTCCGCGGAACCCGCAGCTCATACTCAATCTGCTGGTCGTTCGTGGGCGCGTGGCTACGGCGGGACGTCTAAAAAAGTCAAACAAGCCCTATTCTCTTACAAAACCGCTACTTTAGTGACATAATTCAATTGGTACTGTGACATCATTCAATTTCAATGTTGTCTCACTTCGTCCGATACGAGCATTTACTTCGTTCGGTTTAAGCATTTACTTCGTTCGTTGTAAGCATTCACTTCGTTCGATGTGAGCATTTACTTCGTTCGATGTGAGCATTTACTTCGTTCGATGTGAGCATTCACTTCGTTCGATGTGAGGTTATTAAAGTGGCGGTTTTGTATAACAAGCGCAATTATATTATTTTGTAAAAACTAAAAAAATAGGGAGAAAAGGCTAACTGTTGGAGCCTTTTCTCCCTATGTTATGTTAGAACGCTACGTTGAATCCGACGTTAACGCTGGCGTTGGAGCTGAGCGGGATAAACTCCTTGCTCACCTTGCCCAAGATGTGGTCCATGCCGATGAAGACGTTGAAGCCCTTGGGATGAGCGTTGATCACCCATCCGCAGCTGGCTGTGAAGCTGTTCACGGCGAAGCTCATGCCACCGTCGAGCCAGTCAAGCGGAGCTACGTTGGCACTCACACGACCCTCGGTCCATGTGTATTTGCCGTTGAAGCGTGTGGTGCTGAGCGCACCGAACTTCAGCTGACGATAGAGCGGGAACACGTATTCTGCGCCGAGGTTGAGCGTGGCACCGATGCCTGTGGTACGTCCGCCCTTGTCGCCCTGGTCAGTAAGGTTGGCGAAGTCGGCTATCTGGTCCGAATACTTGTCGCCCTGACCCTTGAACGAGTTGTCCTTGAGGTTGCCGTTGTCGTCATACTTATTATAAGAAATGTCGTGGAAACCGCCGAACTCGAAGCTCTCCTGCTTGTTCACAGCCGTCATATTGTTGCTCCAGCTGATGAAGCCGAGGTCGAGAAGTGAGGCGCTTACCTGCCAGTCGTCGTTGATCTTGTATACGGCACCGAGGTCGAGAGCCAGACCGAAGCCGCTTACGCCCGGTCCGTCGATGTCGATGTCGTTGACGTAGCGGTATGTGCCCTTGCCTTCCTGCTTATATTCCTTCTCCTCCTGCTGGTAAGCGAATCCCTTCATAGAGATGTTAGCCTCGGCTTTTCCTGACATTGTCCACTTGTTTTCGCCGGCAAGGTCAGCACGTAGGTTGGTGATCTGCACGTCGCCGCGAGCCACACCGAGCAGCACCTTCAGCTTGCCGCCCACGCGCAGCTTGTCGTCAATCTTGCGCGAATGTCCGAAAGCCAGCTGCACGAACGACTGAGCATGCACGTTGATGTCGTCCATCTTGTAGGTCTTGTTGCCTGTGTTCTTGGCAAACTCGAAGAGAGAGTAGGGCAGAGAGGTGCCTACGTTGGTACGCGAGTCGATAGAGATGGTGTTGTAACCGCCGAACGCCTTGAATCCAGCCGACAGCAGCGTGATGTCTACGTCAGCGTTGATGCGGTTGGTGCCTGAAGCGAAACCCGACAGAGCGTCCGATGTGGAGATGTAGGGGTTCATGAATGTGGTCTTCTTCTTGTCGCTGTCCACGCCGTAACGTGGATTGTCGAAGAGCACGTCGCCCAGTCCGAAGTTGCCCTGCGTACGTACGTTTATGTTGCCGAGAGCCGGCAGCGAAACGTAGTTCTGTTCATTGCCGAAGGCAGGGTTCATATTGTGGCGGAACTTATATTCCTCTACGAAGTAGCCAGAATTGAGTCCCTGCGCCATTGCGTTGCAGCCCACGGCAGCAAGTGAGGCTGCAAGTATGTATTTTCCTATTCTTTTCATTTAATCTGTGGAATTGTCGTTATTAGTTGAAGTCTGCGATAATCTTACCTACGAGTCTCACCTTGATGTTTCGTGCGGTGAGCGTGTGCTTGTAAGCGTTGATGGTCTTGCCGACGATGGTCTGCGCGTCCTTCTCGCCAGCTGCAGCCGTTACGCGGAAGACGATGCCGTCCACGGTCTTCAGCGCGCCCTTTTCGTTCTCGCTCAGCTTGATGGTCACGGGTGTCACCACGGCTTTCTCGCCGTCCTCAGAAGCCTTCACGGAGTTGGATACGTCCACACGGATGCGCTCCTGCGGAATCTCCTTGCCGTTGACGTCGATGGCGTAAGCGCTTACGTTAAGGTAAGCCGGCATCTTGTTCTCCACCTCCGTTGTCATCTCGATGTATGCGCCCTCAGCAAAACTGAACTTGTCGATGTCCTCGTTCCATCCGTCTATGGAGTCGGTATAGACAATCTGTGCTCCTTCGTCGAAGGCAAGCGGGGCCTTCATATATACGTCAGCGTCGATGGTGTATTCCTTGCCGAGCTTCACGGTGCTCACACGCTTGCTGTCAGCATGCACCTCAGCCTCGCAGTTGATGCGGTGCGGAATCTTCTTTACGATGTCAGAGAGGTTGCTTACCACCTTCACCTGGTCATACTTAGTCTCGTCAATGCCCTCCTTGTGCTTGCAGATGCATACGCGTGTCACGGCATTGGGCTTGACGTTGAGTCCGTCAATCACCACCTTGGCCATCTCGTTGCCGCGTTCGTCCTCAGCTATGAGGGTGGCTTTGGCGACGCCAGCCACGTCGATGTCGCTGGTGGCTGTCAGTTCGATGACGGGATTATAGAGATTGATGGTCACGTCCTTGTCGGTAAGGAAGTCGGGCACGTCGTTGATGTTCACGTTGCCGAGGTCTTCAAGGTCAAGGTTCGGGTTGAACTTACCCGTAGTCTCCGTAACTCTGATGGCTCCCATAGTCATCTTAGCCGACATATAGAGGTTCTGCAGCGAGTTGCCCTCCTTGTTCACCTCATCAAAAGTGATGCCGAGGAGCGCCACGCCGTTAAGGTCTACGCTGCCGTCAGCCTCGCCTACGCCCGGTGTGAGTACTACGCTGTTCTGCTTTGTCGGCTTGGTGGTGAAGTCGATGCTGCCAACAGTGGCCTTTATATTAATATTGGCTGAGCTGGAGATGTTGCGGAATGTGATGATGCCCTTCTCTGCATCGTATTCGGGCTGCGAAGGTGAGCACTTGCCGATGTTGAGTTTGAGGTAAGAAGGGATGGTTACGGTCATGGTCTTGAAGGTGGGGATCACCTTCTTAAGCTCAGTGGTCACGTTTACGTCGATGTTGATGTCAGACGCTGTCTTTGCAGAGATAAGCTCACGAATCTCGTAGGGCACGTTGCCACGATACTGGAATTCGGAAGCCTCACCCTCCACGCTTGCTGTCTTGCTGAGCTTGCTGCGGTTAGCCGACATGCGCCTGGTCTGCATCAGAGAGCTTTCGGGAATCTCAATCTTGAAGTTGTTGTTCACCTTAGCCTCTTTCACCAGCACCTCGTCAATGCTCGGATGCGACGGCTTTACGTCGTCGCTCTGCTTGGAGAACATATAGTCACCGTTCTCTGCTATGGAGATGAAGTCACTGTTGTTCAGATCCAGGAGGTCGTCAAGCACGATGTTCTCCGTGCTGTTGGTGGGGAGCTGCAGGCCGTCGCCACCGATTCCGATGGTCTGATCAATGTTCGACAAGTCGAAGTCGCTGTCCGTACAGCCCGAGCCAACGGCTAAGAAGCCGGCTGCAAGCATACAGGCAACAATTCTGGATTTGTTGATACCTTTGTTCATAAGTTCATTATAGATTTTATATTAAGCAATATGTGTATTAATCAAATAATAGGCGTATCTTAATCTTATCTTATATTTCGCAATGCAAATTTAGTACATTTTGTCTGAATACGCAATAAAAATAGTATAATATTTAAGTACAATTTTATGCTTTTCCCTTAAGCGAAAACAAAAGCCGTGGGCACGAACTGAATGTTAGTGTCGCTGTCTTTCAGTTCTTGTCCACGGCTTGAAAGGTATATTAGAAGTTATAAAACTTCTTTACTTTGTTGGTGTGAAACGCAGGGTGTAAGAATATGATCCCCATGACGGGCAGGTGTACTCGCTGAGACAGCCGTCGCCGCCGCATGAGTTGTTGCCAAGTCCGCGCTGGAAATAGTCGAAGTGGGCGTAAATCTGCGGGTCACGAGAGAGGTCGTACCAGTGGAGTTGTGAGTTCCACATCGAGTCGCCGTACGTACACCAGCGTGTTTCGTCATAATGACCGAGCGAGAAGCTCACCTGTCCCTCCGTCTGCACGTTGAGGCTGAGTCCGTTTGTGAGGTTGCGGAGCGTGAGGTCGCGCAGGTCCTGATGGTCGCCGTAAGTCTGCGGATGAATCATCTCGTCCACCATGTCGTCCACGGTGGTCTGGTAACGTCCGAGGAACGAGCCGGTCTTGCGGTCAGAATAGTTCGACCACGGGCCGCGTCCGTAATACTCAACGTCCTCCATTCCCTCTGCAAACTGCATTCCAAGGCCCATACGTGCGAGGTTGCCGATGGGCGAGAAGGTCACCTTCATGTCCACTGTGGCGTCCGCATAGAACGTATAGTCGATGGTGTATGAGCATGAATATGCGTAGCCGCTTACTGACATTGTGGCGTTGTTGCCGCTCTTTGCCAAGGCTCCGGTTACGGAAACGTTAGTGGAGTTGGTGAAGTCGGGCGAGAAGTTGCGGTCGTTGTCCACCTTGCGATAGCTGTTGAAGTCGGGACCCTGAGCGATGATGTTCTCGCCGTCGAAAGTCCACGATGTCATCTTGCCGTTGGAGAAGCTTACTGCGAATGCCTTGCCGTCAGCCGTTGTTCCGCTTACGGTCTGTCCGCTTACGCTTAGCTGTCCGCCCTCAGCGTTGTGGCTGGCGAGTGACGGGCGCTTAACCAGCTCAAACTGGTCTTCTGCCACGGCGTAACCTTCCTCTGCCCACAGCGTCTGCTCCTTGAGCTGCAGCTGCACGTTGACGAGCCATTCGGCGTCGTTGTCGGTCTCTGCCTTGATGGGGAGAGTGACGTCGGCTGACGATCCGGCTGCTATGTTGGGCATCTGAGCCGTTCCTTCCTCCACGAGGCGTCCGTCACGCAGCACGCGATAGACGAGGCGATAAGCGTCGAGCGACGCGAAGGAGTTCTTGTTCTTTATGGTTACGGTCTTTCCGTCGTTGCTTGAGAAGCTTATGTTCTGATAGACATGCTTCACCTCAGTAAGCTTTCCGGTCCAAGCACGGTCCGGAGTGATGATGCCGTTGTTGAGGAAGTTGCCCTGGAAGCCCTGGCCGACGCCCGACGGTGAGTTATAGTCGTAGCCCGAAACCCAGTAGTTCATTCCGTTGACATCCTTCTTTTCGCCCTTAAGCAGACGCTCGGGGTCGTATAAAGACTGGTCAACCCAGTCCCAGATACATCCGCCGGTGATACCTGAGCTCTTCTCGATGATGTCCCAGTATTCCTTAAGGTTGCCGACAGCCTGACCCATTGCGTGTGCATACTCGCAGATGAAGTAAGGCTTGCCGCTGTAGCCGTTGCTGCTGCCCGATACGCTTGATACGGTGGGATACATGCTTGAGCCGAGATCAGAGTACGACATGTTGCCCTCATAATGGATAAAGCGGTCGTCAAGGCTCTTTATTTCAGAGTAAGCAGTTGAGAAGTTGCTTGCCGAACCGCACTCGTTGCCCATCGACCAGAAGATGACGCTCGGATGGTTGCGGTCGCGCATCACCATGCGAACCTCGCGGTCGAGTATGGCGCTGTTCCAAGAGTAGTTGGAAGAAAGGTTCTGATTGTAGTGGCACTCCACGTCAGCCTCGTCCATCGTGTAGATGCCGTAGGCGTCAAACATGGCGTACATCTTAGGCTGGCGCGGATAGTGAGATGTGCGGACCGTATTGACGTTGGCCTGCTTCATCAAAGTGATGTCGCGGAGCATTGTCTCGGTGTCGATGGCACGTCCGTATTCAGGATGTGTGTCCTGCGTGTTGACACCCTTGAAGAACACGCGCTTGCCGTTGATATATATAAGGTTGCCCGACTTGGTGATCTTGCGGAAGCCGTACTTCGTGGAGAACACCATCTCGTCTGCACCGTCGGCATCAGCCTGACGCACCACGACGGTGTAGAGATAAGGATCTTCTGCGCTCCAGGGATGGAGAGCGGAAAGATTGTTGAGCTTCACGTCTACCGACTCGTTGGCGCTGCCCAGGTAAGAAGCCGAGCCGGTGGCTACGGTCTTGCCCTCAGCGTCAAGAAGCTCCACGTTGAGCTGCTTCTCAGTCTGCACAGCGTCACGGTTGTCCACGGTAAGCTTCACGTTGAGCTGTCCGCTTGTGGCGTCGTTGCTGAGCGAAGAAGTGATGTAGTGGTCTGAGACGAACACCTTAGGAGTGGCTACGAGATAGACGTCACGATGGATGCCGGAGAGGTGCCACATGTCCTGACCTTCGAGGTACGAACCGTCGCACCAGCGATATACGCGAACCGAAAGCTGGTTGTCGCCAACCTTCGCAAACTCGGTGATATCGAACTCGGCGTCGTTGTTCGAGCCTTGCGAATAGCCCACATACTTGCCGTTCACCCATACCACGGCAGCGCTGTAGATGCCGTCGAAGTGGACGAAGAGGCGCTTGCCGTCCCACGACTGGGGGATGTTGAACGAGCGGCGATAGAAGCCCGTGGCGTTATTGTCCTCCACGCCATAGTAAGAAAGGCCCTGATTGGCGTTAGGAGGATTGTTGCTGAAGGGATAGCCCACGTTGGTGTAGACGGGCTTGCCGTAGCCAGCCATCTCCCATGACAGCGGCACGCGGATGTCGTCCCATGCAGAGTCGTCGAGGTCAGCGTCGAAGAAGTCGGATGCGCCGGGACCTGAAGTGGTGCCGGGTACGTACTTGAACTTCCATGTGCCGTTGAGCAGCTGTGTCTGCGCCTTCTCAGGAGTAAGCCAAGGCTTGGCGTAGTTGGCGTCCGCCTTCATGTCCGCTACGCTGGCGTAGGGGATGAAAGTGGCGTGACCGTCCTCTTTATAGTCAGCATACTTGTTCTGATTGCTTATCCATGACGCGTCAAACTTGCGTTCGGTGGCAGTTCCGCCGCCTCCGCCTTCAGTTCCGCCACCGCCTGATCCGCCTTCAACGTCCTCCAGCGACACCTCCTTGTATGTAGCCCATGAGCGAGTGTTGCCCTGTGTGCTGCCGTAGAGGATGTTGGAGAGGTTGAGAAGTCCGCTGATGGTGGTCGCGTCGCAGCGCTTTGTGCCGTTGACGTACAGACCGTCGCTCTTCAGCTCGATGGTGGTTTCGCCTGAAATGCCGGAGATATCCTCGCGGTGAGTCTGCGAAGTGTTGAAGCAGTTGATCTGGAGCGATGACGAACTCTTGGTATAGAAGAGATGTATGACATAAACGCCGCCCCATCCGTTGGTGCCCTGGAGGTCCTCGCCGATGGAGAGCACGTTCTCGTACTGTGTGGACGACTGGCAAGTGCTGAGGTCGAGCACCGCCTTGAACGTCTGCTTCTGGAAGTTAATGGCGGTGCTTCGTGTGAACGACTCGCCGTTGGGAGTATAGTCTTTTAGTAGCGACGTGCGTGCCGACATTGATAGCGTCATGCCGGAGAGGAGGCAGATGAGCGCTATGACGGTGGCGAATCGCTGTCTGAATATGTGTATCATAAGTGTATGATTATGGATTTGTTAGATTAGTTTACTTGGCATGCTTCTTTCCGCCAACCACGTAGACGCCGCGCTGGAGACGCTTCGCTGCCTTCTCGCCGCTGCCTACCTTCTGTCCGCCGATGGTGTAGATGTCGCCTTCTGGAGTTGTTGTGGTGATGGTTCCGATGCCAGTGGTTCCGTCAAGGCTCCAGCGGTCGATGATGACGTCAAGATTAGATACATAGTATGCACTCATGGCGTCCACCACATAGCCGTTATCTATCGGATCCACGGCTGAAGTGTTGGGGTTGAGGGCGTAGCCGAAGTTAGGTTTGGTGACGGAAAGTGTGCCATAGAATGTGCCGCCGTTGACGGGAACTGTCTCTGCCTGAGAAGCGAAAGTGAAGTTGTCCTCAAGCAGATATTCATTGTTCTCTGTCGGCTTCATCACCTTTATGATGCAGGGCACGCCAGCCTTGAGGCTGTGCGATGTGACGAACTGCAGCTCATTGGCGTTCTGAGCCTTGAGTTCAGCCACCTGCACATCGTCGCCGAAGAGCTGCTTGAGCTGTGTTTCGGTAAGATTGACGGGCGAGCAGAAAGTGGTCCACTGACCGGGCTGGAAGGTGCGGGTGATGCTGACTACGGCATATCCGTCGCGCGGATTCTCGTATGTCTTGCTGTTCTCGTCGAAGCCGTAGAGTGGGGGAGTGTCTTCTCCTGTGTATACGAGCTTCCACTGAGCTGCCTCAAACTGTACTGAGGGCTGCTGCGGTACGGCAGAGAGACGTCCGAGCGCTTCGTTCTGATAAAGATAGAGCGATGCGCTTGCCTCCGTATTGCGGCTTGCTATGGCGTAAACGTCCTTCTTGCCGTTGACGGGCTCGATGCGCCACTGGCTGAACTTGTCCGTTTCGAGAGAGGGAGAGCCGTAGAGGTCGGCATGCCATGTTCCGTCAGGTGATGTAAGGTGGAAGAATCCTGGTGTGTTGGTGTCGTTGACGGCAGAAAGCGTAACGTCCACCTTTTCTCCTCCGAGTACGAGGCGTCCGTTCTCAATGCCGAGAAACTGCTTCGTGCCCACATTGTAAAGGTTGTACGTGGCTCCCGATACGGGTGCCGAGCCCTTGTATTCCTGCGCCGCGACATTGGCTGTCATGGTGCATGAAAGCGCAAGGACAGTAAGAAAGGTTTTGTTCATATCGTTATATAATAGATGTATTTATACGAGTATAGATATATGTATGTTTTCTTAATAGGTTTATTGATATAGGTGTATACACTAATAGCCTTATGGGTATGATGTTGCTGAGTTTGTCAAGATGGTTTTTAGTAGAACTGTCTGCAAAGATAACGCTTTTTTTGTAAATTACAAAAAGCAGATACGGATTAGGTTGATTTTTCTGATTCCTGTTTAATGAATCAAAATAAATCAACCTAATCCGTATTAGCCTATAAATAATAATTAATAATTACCAATTAATAATTAAATCTTACGCTTCGCGCTGTCTTGTTCCCATGCGGGCTTCCACAACGTTTACCACGTAGTCGCCGAGCTTTTCGCATTCTGACACGATGTCCATATACATTGTGCCCATGGCGTAGGTGTACTTATGGTCGTTGACGTCGTTAATGTTCTGTGAGCGGAGCTGGTTGCGATAGTTGTTTATCTCGTTCTCCACGTTGAACGAACGGTTGACATCGAGCGAGTCCTTGCGTCCGGTCAGCATGATGTCCATCTGGGTGAGCGAGTCGTCAGTAAGCTCGAACATCTGATGGAGGTGCTCATACTGATTCTCTGTGAAGTCCTCCTTGCCCTTGAACTTGCGGCTCATGGTGCGTGCGATGTTATAGCAAGAGTCGCCGATTGACTCCAGTTCTGATATCTCGCGGAGCATGGCACGAATCTTCGCCTTCGTTTCGTCAGAGAGGTGGGCGTCCGATACGTTGTCGAGGTAATTGGCAATCTCAATCTCCATGTTGTCCGAGATGCTCTCATACTTTTCTATACGTGTGAATAGCTTCGTGAAAGCCGTTTCGTCCTTCACGCCGAGCAACTCTCTTACCATGCCGAACATACGGTGAATGCGCTCTGCGAACGACTTGATCTCCTTCTGTGCCTCCAGTACGGAAAGCTCCGGAGTCTTCATGATAGACGTGTTGCCGATGTAGCGCAGACGGAAGTCGTCCTCGTTCTTTGTGGCTTTCGGCTTGATTATGTAGCATACCAGACGCTCCATCTGCGGGATGAGCCAGATAAGCACGGCGGTGTTGCAGACGTTGAAGGTGGTGTGGAAGGCAGCGAGAACCACGGAGAGGCGCGATACGTCGATGTGGTCAGCGTGCGGGTCTACACCAACGAAGCCGCAAACCATGTCAATGAAGGGATAGAAGCAGCACAACACCCAGATAACGCCGAAGACATTAAACGAAAGGTGGGCGAGGGCGGCACGTCGAGCCTGCGTATTGGCTCCCATGGCAGCGATGTTGGAGGTGATGGTGGTGCCGATGTTTTCACCGAGCACGAGGGCTATACCCATATAGATGGGGAGCACACCTGAAGAGCAGAGCACCATGGTAATGGCCATGAGAGCCGCTGACGACTGCATGCAGAAGGTCAGAATCGTACCGATGATGAGGAACGAGAAGACGGTCAGATAGCTGTCTTTGTCGAAAGACGAGAAGAAGTCGATAACCGTCTGGTTATGACTGAGGTCCATTTCCTTTCCGGTAGCGCCGAGTGTGGAAATGGCAAAGAACATGAATGCGACGCCGAAGAGGAAGTCGCCTACGTAGCGTTGTTTCTTACGATAGATGAGCAGCAGGGCAATGAAGAAGACGGGGAACACGATGTTCGCCATGTTAAAATTGAAGCCCAGTGTCATAATCCATGCCGTGAATGTAGTGCCGATGTTGGCTCCCATGATTACGGAGATGGCCTGTGCCAGTGTGAGCAGTCCGGCGTTGACAAACGATACGGTCATCACCGTCGTGGCTGTGGACGATTGCACAGATGTTGTTACGAACATACCGGTCAACAGACCGGTGAAGCGGTTGGTAGTCATGGCTCCCAGGATATGGCGCAGCTGCGAGCCTGCCATCTTCTGGAGTGCCTCACTCATCACCTTCATACCATAGATGAGGAGGGCAAGTGAACCAATAATTTTAAAAAAAATCCAAATCGACATATTTTTAATTTTATTTATGTGTCTGTAGGCGCATTGTGTCGAGAAAACGGAGTATCTTTGGAAAGTTAACCTATAAACATTATATGAAAATGAAACAGTTAATACAAATCCGTTGCAAAAATAATAAAAAATCTTTAAAAGTGGAAACGGGAAGTACACTTTCTGACATTTTTAATCATTTAAATCTCAATATGACATATCCTCCCATCAGTGCCAAGGTGAACAACAAGGTGGAGGGTATGCATTATCGCGTCTATAACTCGAAGGACGTTGAGTTCCTTGACCTCACCACTCCCTCCGGTTCGCGCGCTTACACTCGTTCGCTCTTCTTCGTGCTGTGCAAGGCTGTACACAAGCTTTTCCCCCAAAGCTCGGTGATAATAGACATCCCCGTGTCTAACGGATATTACTGCGACCTACGCATCGGTCGTCCGGTCACCAAGGAGGATGCTGACGCCATCCGCACGGAGATGCAGAGCATCATATCTCGCGCCATGCCCATCCGACGCCATGAGGTGCCTACGGAGGAGGCGATAAAGCTGTTCGAGAGTATGGGATATCACTCGAAGGCATTGCTGCTCCGCACTACGGGCAAGCTTTATACATATTATTATGATATCGGTGGCTTCGTGGACTACTTCTACGGCACGATGCTCACCAATACGGCGCAGCTGACGCTCTTCGGGTTGGAGAAATATTACGATGGCTTGCTGCTGCGCATCCCTTCGCTCTCCGACCCCTCACGCCTCGGCGACCTTATACGTCAGGACAAGATGTTCGAGATATTCCAGGAGCATCACCGCTGGCAGCGTCTGCTCGACATGTCGACGGTGGGCGAGTTTAACGAGGCGGTGGCAAGTGGGCACGCCACGGAGATAATTAACGTGTCGGAGGCGTTGCAGGAGAAGAAAATTGCGCACATCGCGGAGGAGATAGCCTCACGTCCTGAGGTTAAGATGGTGCTCATCGCCGGACCTTCGTCATCGGGAAAGACCACGACGTGTAAGCGTCTGAGCATTCAGCTGGTGTGCAACGGCATTCGTCCCGTGCCCATCTCGCTGGACGACTACTTCGTTGACCGCGAACTGACACCGCTGGACGCCAATGGTGCGTACGACTATGAGTCGCTGCACGCTCTCAACCTTGAGCTTCTCAACCGTCAGCTTGCGCAGCTGTTCCGTGGCGAGGAGGTGGAGTTGCCGCGTTACGACTTCATCACGGGCAAGAGCAAACCGAGCGGTCAGAAGATGAAGATGCGTGAGGGCGACATCCTCGTGGTGGAGGGCATCCACGCTCTCAACCCTGAGCTGACGGCGCAGATACCTGACGCTCTGAAGTATCGTGTCTACGCTTCTGCGCTGACCACCATCCTTCTGGACGAACACAACTACATCCCAACCACCGACAACCGTCTGCTGCGCCGCATCATCCGCGACGACAAGCAGCGTGGCTGCTCTGCCCGTGACACCATCAGTCGCTGGCAGTCGGTAAGAAACGGTGAGAACAAGTGGATTTTCCCGTATCAGGAGAATGCTGACGCCATGTTCAATACGGCTATGATATACGAGTTGGCTGCCATCAAGACGCAGGCTGAACCGCTCTTGGAGCGTGTGCCGGAGAACTGCGAGGAGTATGCTGAGGCTTACCGTCTGAGAAAGTTCCTCAGCTACTTCAAAGCCATCGACCACAGCGTCCTGCCTCCGACGTCGCTGCTGAGAGAGTTCTTGGGTGGCAGCTCGTTTACATACTAAGACAAGAAGACATCCCTTAGACATGGAGACATGATTATTAGACAAGAAGACATGAAGACATGTTTTTTAGGAAATGGGACAAACATAGGAGGCTACGGCGAGACGCCATAGGCTCCTAAGTTACACAAAAAAATCCCGACTCCTTTTTGGAGCCGGGATTTTTTTAGTAATTATCGTTTATTTCTTACTTGATCACCTTAACAGTCTTGCCGTTAGCGAGGCGAACGATGTTGACACCCTTCTGGAGAGAGTTAACCTTTGCACCACCTACAGTGTAGATGCTTGTGATGGTGTTGTTGGTGTTGTTAACGGTGTTGATGCCGTTTGTAACGCCATTGCCGAACTCTGCGTGAGCTGCACCGCTCGGGATGTCGATGTCGTATGTAGCTGTGAGGTCCTCACCGTTGAGGATGCCGTTGAACTTAACAGCACCGGAGAAGCCCTGATAGTAGCCACCGAGGTCAGCCTGTGTATCTGCTGTGAGAGCGATTGTGCCGTCCTCGTTCTTTGTAGCTGTAGCTGTGAACTGTACGTCACCTGCGGGATCGCCTTCGCTGTCGCTGAGGTTCTTGATGATGACAGTGTATGTGCCGTCGCCGTTGTCAGAGAGCTGGATTTCCTGAGCCTCTACGAAACGCTTTGCGCCCGGAGTCTCCTCGTCCATGCTTGCGTATGTATACATAGCAGGAGCTGTGTAAGTTACGAATACCGGCTCTTCCTTCTTGTTGAGGTTGATGAGTTTGATGCTCTTATAGAGAGCGTTGGTGAACTGGCTGTTCTCGAGTGAGCCGAACATTACCTCAGTAAGGTCGAAGAAGCCCTCAAGGTTAGCAGCCGGGATGATAACATTGCCGTCGATAACAAGACCGTCAGCCTTAGAAACCTCAATAGTAACGTTCTGCTTGTCAGCGATGCTAACAGTAGTGTTGTTGTTACCGTTAGAGCACTGGTAGTAAGCCTTGAATGTAGAGTTCTGCTCTGAGTAAACGTGGATGTTGTTAGCGAAGCTTGATACATCCGGGCCAAGGCCGAAGATGTCCTCTACTGCTGATGTGCTGCAGCCAGTAACGTCAAGTACAGCCTGGAACTTCTGAGTCTCCCAGTCAATCGGAGTGGTGAATGAGAAGCCAGTGCCGTCAGCCTGATAGTTCTCCTTGAGCACTACGTCCTCTACTACGGGCTCTGCGTACGGGTCAGAACCGTATGCGTAGGTAAGCTGGTCAGCGTTGTCGCTCTTTGCGATGAAATAGATGCGCTCTACGTCGTCCTTAGTATAGAGGTAAGCAGTAACGTCGAAGTTGTAAACCTGCATGCCGTCGTTCTCTGTGTATGTGCCCTCATAGTATGTTCTCTCTGTAGTGGGATCATACTTTTGGAGGAGACCAGTGAACTTGTGGTTAACCTCGGGGAATTCTACGTTGAATGTGCCGTCAGACATCTCAACGAAAGAAGCGGGGAAGTCCTTGAATGATGAAGACTGGAGTTCTCCGTTTTCAATGTAAGACATTGTGAATGTATCAGTGAAGTCCTTTGTGCTTACTACTGTAGGCTCTGGATCGGGCTCTGGATCAGGAGAAGCAACTGCCTCACCCTTGAAGGTGATGTGCTCCAACTCTGTCATGTTCACACCCATATAGCGGATGTAGAGGTCGAGTGACTCGTTGGTAACAGTACCCTTGATCTGCTGCCAGTAGAGGCTCTGTACTGGAAGACCGTCCATTGTAGCGTCTCCGGTGATTTCGCCAAAGTAGTAGTCGCCAGTGTTGAAGCTACCGTCTTCTGCCACTTCACTCTTGTAAACCACTGTGTAGGCAGGGAAAGCGTAGCCGTTAAAGCCATTGCTCTTCACCTCGAACTTAAGACCTTCGTCCACCTTGGTGACTGTTATCTCACCCTCTGCGGTGGGATAGTCGCCCAACTTGTCACCCCATGTGCCCTTGAATGTGACACCCGTGGTGAGGTCTGCTGCCATTGCAACGACAGCAAGCATTAAGAAAGATAAAAGAGATAAAATTTTCTTCATAATGAATCCTTTCTTTTTGTTTGGTTAATGATTACTTGTGTGATTTAGTATGTTTCTGCTTATTTAGTGTATACTTTGCTTATATTGATGCAAAGATATAAAATATCATTAAGATAAAAAAAGAATTTCTGCTTATTTTTTCATAAAAACTATAAGGACTCGTGTGCATATAATAGGAGCTGTGGGCATTAGCTTTCCGCTTCGCGCCGCTGACTTTCAGTTCCTGCCTACGGAATTACATGCAAACGTAACAAACTTAGGAGGCTATGGCGTCTCGCCATAGCCTCCTAAGTTTAGTCTTTTCTTCTCTTTTTATTAGTTTTGATTTTCCTCATTATTAATTCAATATCCAGTCCACCTTGTCAGCGATGGTGATAGGGTCGATGGACGTTAGGCAGGCGTAGTCGCCGCGTTGGCAAGGCTTGTTGCCGTAGATGGAGCAGGGGCGGCAGGGAAGGTCAGCCTGTATGCAGTCTTCCGGTCGCTGGTTCCATCCGAGGAAGCCGGCGTAAGGATGCGTCTCGCCCCAGACGCTGATGACGCGTGTGCCCGATATGGCAGCGAGGTGCATGTTGCCGCTGTCCATCGACACCATGACGTCGAGGTGCGACATCACCACCATCTCTTCCTTCAGCGAGGAGAGAGCCTGCGAAGCGTTGGTGCAGTTGTTATAGCGTTCGCACCATGCGTTGAGGACAGCATGCTCTTTTTCGCCGCCTCCGAAGAGGAATATGCGGCAAGAGGGATGGCGGCGCGATATCTCCTTGATGAGTTCTTCCGTCTTCTCCGGGGGCAGAATCTTGCCCTGATGGGCGGCGAACGGCGCAATGCCAATCCACTGCTGGAAGTTCTTCTTCTCCCCGATGATGTCGGAGAGCGGGCGCAGATTGCCTCCCTCGGGCGGGAAGATGGACGTAAACTCCAGTTTCACGGGATAGCCGAGTCGGCGGAGCACGTCAGCGTAGCCCTCGAAGGACGTGGGCAGCTGTTGCATCGTCTTCTTGTTCTGCGGTGCCGTCAGCTGACGTCGTTCAGAGCGATGCTTGTTGAGATGTTCCACGCGGTAGTTGGCGAGATTGAATCGCATGCGCAGATATGAAGACCGCAGGATGTTGTGCATGTCGGCAATGGCAGTGAAGTTCTTCGCCACGAGTCGGCGGTAGAGAGCGTTGAGTCCCTTTACGCCGTGATATTCCCCCTTGAGGTCAGCCTCCATGAATCCCACGTTGGGAGCCATCTCTTCGAAGAACGTCCTGGCGAAGGGTCGGCTCAGAACCGTTATGCGCAGGTCTGGATATTGTCTTGCCAGGGAGCTGACGACGGGCACGAGCATTGCCACGTCGCCGAGCGCCGAGAAGCGCATTATCAGGAGATGCTCAGTTTTCATTTCTTATTATTTCTTGTAGAGTACGGGATTCGTTGACGGGTCGTTATACATCTTCATCTGGCGATACACCTTCATATACTTGCGTCCAGCCTGGATGTCGTCAAGGAGCTGGTCGATGGCGAGTGAGAGGTCGCGCTGCTGCTCGAGGAGCACCTGCAGCTTCGCTCCGCACTTCTCGCGGTGCTCTGCTGTGGCGTCTGTGCGCTCTGCCTGCTCGCGCATGTGATAAATCTTGAGTGCGAGGATGGAGAGGCGGTCAACGGCCCATGCCGGGCTCTCTGTGTTGAGGCGTGCGTCGGGCAGAATCTGTACGTCGCTGTATTTCAGGCGGAAGTATGAGTCGATCTGCTCTACGAGGTCCGTGCGGTCCTGGTTGGAGCGGTCGATGCGGCGCTTCAGCGAGAGAGCCTCTACAGGATCGATGTGCGGATCGCGGATGATATCCTCAAAGTGCCACTGTACGGTGTCAATCCAGCATTTCAGGTAGAGACGGTTCTCTATCTCCTCACGCTCGTAAGGATTGTTGATTGGTGTCTCGATGTTGTCCTTGATATGATAGTCACGGATGGCTTGATTGAAGATGTTGTTGCAAAGTTCTGAGAAAGTCATATTCGTTGTTTTTATTTTAATATTTGATTTAAGGGTGTTGTTCGGGTTTTTAGATTTTACAAATGTAGGACAAAACCTTGGAATAGCCAAGGAAAAGCGTTGTTTTTTTGTGTCTTTCGCCTTATTGTGTGCTTGTGTGCGCAGATATCAGAGTTTTCTTATGATGGTAAGGCCGTCACGGAGCGGCAGTATTACCTGCTCCACGCGCTTGTCCTCTGCGATGTGGTCGTTGAAGCGACGTATGCCTACGGTCTGATGGTCGTGGTCGTAGGCGGGGTCGGTGACGTGTCCGTCCCACAGCGTGTTGTCGGCAAGGATGAAGGCTCCCTTGTTCATCAGGGGCAGGATGTTCTCGTAAGTCTCCACGTACGTGCGCTTGTCGCCGTCGACGAAAGCCATGTCGAACATTACGCCCAACTTGGGCGCCAGCTCGTTGGCGTCGCCGATGATGAAGTTTATCTTGTTCGCCACTTCCGAACCCTCTATCCAGGGACGCGTGAAGTCTTCCATCTCGTCGTTTATCTCGAAGGTCCACAGCTTGCCGTCTTCCTCCAGTCCCATAGCCATGCAGATGGCGCTATATCCTGAGAATGTTCCCACTTCGAGGATGTTCTTCGGTCGGACCATACTGACGAGCATCTTGAGGAGCTGTCCCTGCAGGTGTCCTGACGCCATGCGTCCGTGTATGGTGTGGATGTTTGTGGCGCGGTAGAGGCGGTACAGATAGTCGCCTTCCGGCTGTGTGTGTGAGAGTACGTATTTCTCGAGTTCTGGTGTCATGGTGTGTGTTTTAGATAAGAGCCTCGATGGCGAGGCGGTACGAGTCGAGTCCGAATCCGCATATCACGCCCTTGCAGGCGCATGAAATCATGGAGTGGTGTCTGAACTCCTCGCGCTTGTGTACGTTGCTGATGTGCACCTCCACTACTGGTGCCGTCAGCGAGCGTATGCAGTCCTGCAGGGCTATGCTGGTGTGTGTGTATGCTCCTGCGTTGAGGACGATGCCGTCGGCACTGAAGCCCACCTGCTGCAGGCGGTCGATGAGCAGTCCTTCCACATTGCTCTGATAATACTCGATGTGGACGTCGGGATAGCGCTGGCGCAGCTTCTCGAGATAGTCCTCGAAGGTGCTGCTGCCGTATATGCCCGGCTCGCGTGTGCCGAGCAGATTGAGGTTGGGACCGTTAATGATATGTATTGTCATCTTTTGCTTTTAGTTAGGGAAATGTCCGTTGGGGTGTGGTCTTACCAGCTGGATGTCGATCCGCCGCCACCGGTACTTCCTCCTCCGAACGAGCCACCGCTGCTTCCTCCGCTGCTACCACCGCCTCCGAGCATTGATCCGAGGATGGCACCGGTTGCAGCAGCGCTTCCGCTGTTGTCGTCAATGTCCTCGTCCTTTGTCATTATGTGTCCGCAGTACTGGCAGACGTATGTGGTTCGTCTGATGCGCTTGCGCCTTCCTTTACCCGTGGAGACGCGCAGAACCTCCACACCCATCTGCTTCATTGCCGAACGCTTGTGGCATTTGGGGCAGCGCTGCATGATGCTGCTGACGAACATGACAAGCAGGACGATGCCGACAATGATGCCAATGCTGAAGAGGAGGTCGCTGGTGTCGGTGTCGTCGCCAGCCGCTTCCGGTTCCATCGACCCGTCGAGCACCTTGGCAGCGGCGCGTACGCCGTCCACCATGCCCTTGTTCCAGTCCGAGCGCTTGAACGCCGGCACCATATACTGCGTCTGTATGCGCTTCGACATGGCGTCGGTCATGGTGCCCTCTATGCCGTATCCCGTTGAGAAGCGCACCTTGTGCTGGTCCATGACGAAGAGGATGAGCAGTCCGTTGTCGCTCTTCTTCTTTCCGATGCCCCACTTACGGAACAGGGAGGTGGAGAAGTCGAAGATGTCGTTCTCGCCGATGGACGGTAGCATAACCACCGCCGTCTCTATGCCCGTGGATTTCTCGAGCCTTCCGAGGATGGCGTTTATCGTGTCTTTGGCGGCAGGGGAGAGGATGCTGGTAGGGTCGGAGACGTACCGGCGCACGTCAGTAAGGCGCACGTTGGGTACGTCGTCTACGGATTTATACTCCTTGACGCTGTCGCCTGCCGCCCATGCCGTGACGGCGATGAGGCAGGCAATAAGTATGGTCTGGAGACGTCTTATCATCAATTTACGTATGTTTTATTGTTCTTAGAATTCCACCTTAGGTGCCTTTTCCGCACCAGCTTCAGCCTCGAAGTAGGCGTGCTTCTCGAATCCGAAGATTCCGGCGAGGATGTTCTTCGGGAAGCGGCGGATGGACGCGTTGTATACGTTGGCAGCGTCGTTGAAGTCCTTGCGTGCAACGGTTATGCGGTTCTCGGTGCCCTCCAGCTGCGACTGCAGCTCCAGGAAGTTCTGGTTGGCTTTGAGGTCAGGATAGTTCTCGGTGATGGCGAGAAGCTTTCCGAGCGCCGAAGTGACGTCGCCCTGCGCCTTCTGGTATGCAGCCAGCTGCTCCGGTGTGCAGTTAGACGGGTCGATCTTCACCTGAGTGGCTTGCGAACGGGCCTGCATCACGGCCTCAAGAGTCTGCTGTTCGTGCTTTGCATATCCCTTGACGGTGTTGACGAGGTTAGGGATGAGGTCAGCGCGGCGCTGATACTGAGTCTCCACGTTCGACCATTTGTTGGTCACGCCCTCGTCCATGTTAACGAGCGAGTTATATCCGCTGATTGCCCAAAGGACGATAACGACAATGACGCCGATGAATATCATCGTGCTCTTGCTGAATGATTTCTTTTCCATAATGAATGTCTTTTCTTTTCGTTGTTTGGTTTTAGATATAGCCCTTCGTGGGCTTTCCTTTGGCAAATATACGAATTATTGCGAAAAGACAAGACATTGCAGCCGATTATTTACCTATCTTTATGATTTTCATGAAAAGTAGTAACTCCTAATTCGGACGGCGTCCGCCATGCAAATATCGTACAAATGGTAAAAAGTTGTTACAAAATAAAAATCAATTCTAGAGAATCAAAGAGCTGTTTTTGTGGGGTTTTTGCTTCGCTGTTGGCCCCATAATTTATAAAAGAGCCACTTTTGTGGTGCGATAGTGCCACTATTAGAGTGTAAAAGTGGCGCTATTGCATGATAATAGTGGCACTATTGGAGTGTAAAAGTGGCACTATTGCGCTTGTTTGGTTCCCTTATTCATTGCACATTTCTTCTCTTAATCGTATAATTGGTTGTGCGTCAGTGTGCTATCGCTGCACGCTCAAAACTCAAGAATTTCGCACCAAAGATTTCTTAGTGCGCTGAACGAGGAGTATTGAGCGTTAGGAATGCAAATATTGTGTCGGACGGTATGCTGTCCGATATGATAGGCAGGGCTTTGACAAAAACCTTCATCCACAGTCCGCTTGTGCTTTTCGAGCCTCTCTCGAAAATCACAAGCGGAAAAAACAGAGAAAACACAAGGTTAAATAGAGGATGTGTGAACTATACAAATTGAGGGGGAAAGGCAAACTTAGGAGGCTATGGCGTCTCGCCGTAGCCCCGCAGCCTCCCATTGCAGAACGCCAATCAGCGCCATATAATATGTAACTTGGTTCCGCCGTGTCCCGAGGGGACACGTATCCATCAGAAACCCACTGCAAGCTCCGAAGGAGCGCCGCTGTGGGATAAGCATCTCCTCACCCTCTCTTGGTTCCGCGAAGCGGGACCGACTATCCTCCTCAACATCATACGGGAACTATATGGGGTGGAAGTATCGCACGTACCCACAGCGGCGCTGCTTCGCAGCTTGCAGTGGGTTTCATGATATAGGTCCCGCTCCGCGGAACCCGCAGCTCATACTCAATCTGCTGGTCGTTCGTGGGTGCGTGGCTACGGCGAGACGCCATAGCCTCCTATGATAGTACTCCCACAGATGCCACGTATGCCGCTTGAGATAGTTCTCCCACAGATACCGCAGATTATCACAGATTTTTTTAGATTACGGTTTTATCTGATGTCAACTGCCAATACAAACTTAGGAGGCTATGGCGTCTCGCCGTAGCCCCGCAGCTCAGTACAGCAAGGATTGGCTATCGTCTCGTAGCCCAGTACAGCAAGGATTGGCTATCGTCTCGTAGCTCATTATCAGCTTGTGTGTGGGTGCGTGGCTACGGCGAGACGCCATAGCCTCCTAAGTTTGCCTCGTCTGCTGTAAACTGAATAATTCAAAATCGCAGGCGAAGCCGAGAATAATTCACCGCTCGGCTTTGCCGCTTGCCTAAGCAAGAACTCAAAAATCCTAATTCAAGACTTTCTTAGTCTTTCCGTCGGCTGTGCGCACGATGTTGAGGCCGCGCTGCAAGCCCTGTGTCTTCATGCCGTTGGCGTTATATACGGCTGTCACTTCCGAGTTGGTCTTTACCGTGCTGATGGCAGTCTCGCCGTCAGGGTTGGTGCCGAAGACGAAGGTGTAGTCATAGCCAGAGTCGGGATACTGCTCTGCGAATCCGCCCCAGTCGGCGAAGATGTATGCGTAAAGCTTGCCGTCATAAATCTTGCCGTGGGCTGTGATGTATGCGCTGTATGAGGTCCATCCCTCCTGAGTGAGCGGCGAAGCCACCTTCTCGCATGCGAACGAGATGGTGCCGTCGGCGTTCTCTGTCACGGGAGCCGCAAAAACCAGGAGCTCAGACACGTCCGGATCAGAGCGAAGGTCGAGAGTGAAGGTATATGTGCCGTCCGTTCCCTCCTCCACGCTGATGGTCTGTGCGTCTAACGTCTTTGTTATAGCGTAGTCTTCAGGGACGTTTCCGCTGATGTTGTTGGTGACGCTGAGCTTGTCGGTGTAGTCTGTAGCCATTACAGCTACGGCAGTAAGTAACATTGTGAATAGAGATAAAAATTTCTTCATACTCATGATTCCTTTCTTTGTAAATGTGGTTAATAATTGTTTTTGCACTATTTGTGTGTGATGACTGTAAATTTAAAGCATTTTTTCGTTATATGCAAGAATGTCGTTGCTTTTGTTCGGATTTTTCAATGTATCGGTTGCAAAATGAAGCCAACGGCGTTCTGCGGCGGTTTTTCAACTTTTTGGTAATGTTACCATCAAAAAGCGGCGTAATAGCTTGTCACATTATTAAAATAGCAGTAACTTTGTAAGCTGATTCAATATTATTAATATCAATCATTTAAATTTTTCATACAAACAACAGTTTTTATGCAGGAAACAAGACAGAACCGTATAGCACGCTTGCTCCAGAAGGAGCTGAGCCTTATCTTCCAGTCGCAGACTCGCGCCATGCACGGCGTCATGGTCAGCGTAACACGTTGCCGCGTGTCGCCCGACCTCAGCATTCTCACCGCTTACCTCAGCGTGTTCCCGTCTGAGAAGGCTGACGAGATTCTCCGCAACATCACAGCCAACGAGAAGACCATCCGCTACGAGCTTGGCACACGCGTACGCAACCAGCTGCGTATCATCCCCGAACTGCGCTTCTTCGTGGACGACTCGCTCGACTATATTGAGCGCATCGACGAGTTGCTCAAGAAATAAACAGAGCAACAGACGATGAACTTTCCATTCTACATAGCGCGACGCTACGTCTTTTCGAAGAAATCCACCAATGCCATCAACGTCATCTCCGCCATTTCCGTGGTGGGAGTGACCGTGGCCACCATGGCCCTCGTCGTGGTATTGAGCGTCTTCAACGGATTTCATGACCTCGTGGCCTCGCTCTTCACCAGTTTCGACCCGCAGATAGAGGTGGTGCCGATGAAGGGTAAGGTTGTTGCTGCCGACGACCCGCTGCTCACGAAGATGAAGCAGCTGTCAGCCGTGGAGGTGGCAACGGAGGTGGTGGAAGACCAGGCGATGGCGGTGTATGGTGACCGCCAGATGATGGTGACGGTGAAGGGTGTGGACGACAATTTTGACCGTCTGACATCCATAAACGACATTCTTTACGGCGACGGCGAGTTTACGCTGCGTGTCGCCAACCTCTATTATGGCATTCCCGGTATACGCATTGCTCAGGATATGGGTCTGGGCGCGCGTTGGGAAGGGTTCCTTAAGATTTACGCACCGGTACGCCAGGGACAGCTTGTCAATCTGGACGACCCTACGGAAGGCTTTGTGGCTGACTCGTTGGTGTCGCCGGGTGTGGTCTTCGCCGTCAACCAGATGAAGTATGACGCCTCCGTAATAATCACCTCCATCCACTTCGCCCGCACCCTCTTCGACCAGCAGGGCATGCTCACTTCGCTGCAGTTCAGACTGAAGCCGGGAAGCGACATCGCTGACGTGAAGGCGCAGATGAAGGAAATAGCCGGCGACCGCTTCCGCGTGCTCGACCGCTTCGAGCAGCATGCCGACACCTTCCGCATAATGCAGATAGAGAAGGTGCTCGCCTACGTCTTCCTGACGTTCATCCTTATGGTGGCATGCTTCAACATCATCTCCTCTCTCTCCATGCTCATCATAGAGAAGAAGAACGACGCCGTGACGCTGTCTTATCTCGGAGCCACAAAGAGCCAGATAACCCGTATCTTCCTTTACGAGGGAAGAATAATCTCAACGATAGGTGCCGTGGTAGGCATTCTGCTGGGTCTGCTTCTCTGCTGGCTGCAGCAAGAGTTCGGCTTTGTGCATCTCGGCGACAGCAGCGGATCCTTCGTGGTAAACGCCTATCCCGTAAGCGTGCATTACTGGGACGTCTTCTGGATACTCGTCACGGTAGTGGCAGTAGGCTGGGGCGCCGCATGGATACCGGTAAGAGGAGCCGTGAGAAAGCTGACGGAGAAAGAATAAGAGGACAAACTACAACAAAACATAAACAATCATGCTTAAATCGCTAACTATGGCGGCTCTTGTTGCCGCATCGCTTGCTGTAAGCGGCACGGCGCAGGCGCAGCAGACACAGATGCGCGCCGCCACAAACCTTACCCAGTACGGTACGGTGGTTGACATTGTGAATGAGAACTTCTCGAAGTTCAGCGCGGGTTCTGAGACAGCCCCCGACTTCAATGCCAACATCAACACCACTTACTCAGACTCGAAGATTCCTTACTTCGAGAATGTTGACGCCAAGTACACTTCTCAGCCACGATGGGGCGCCAGCTTCGCCTACCCCGCAGGAGGAGCCGTATGCCTTTATTCCACCGATGAAGACTACGTGTCGCACATCAATACGCCCATCATTGACGCTTCTGGACACGGCGGACTGACATTCATCCGCTTCCGCGCACGTCTGCTCGAGAACGTGGGCAACTATCCCGGACTCGGACTGCACGTCATCGACTTCTCGCAGAACCCCACCAACGGCTCTTACCTCCTCATCAAGCAGGTGAAGGGTGTGACAACCGAATGGCAGGAGTTTGAATACATTATATATAATGGTACAAGCAAGATGCTCGTCAACATCAACGACGAGAACAACCGCAAGGTGCTTATCGACGATGTGCGTGTGCAGCAGGTGGACCAGAACGTAGAGACACCGCATCTCCTCCCGCATCGTGCTTACACAGGCAATAGCTTCAAGCCGGCATGGAACAAGGTGGAGGGAGCTGACAAGTATCTCGTGAACGTATACAACTCAGACATCGACGGCAATATCGGCGACATCCTTGTGGAGAACATGGAGACCACCGACACCACTTGCACGGTGCGCGGACTGCTCCCAGGCAACATCTATCGCTATAATGTAACAGCCGTTTCAGGCGGCCGTATGTCTCTGCCTACCAACAACGCTGAGCTTTACGACCTCGTGACGCCGGTGCTCGACCCCGTGGAGAGCGTAGAGGACGGAAAGTTCACGGCAACATGGAACAAGGTGCCAAACGCTCTTTACTATAACTATTATGTATATGAGGAGAAACCCGTGACCGAGGACGGCGACGTAACTGTCATCGACGAGAACTTCGACAACGTGACAGACTGGGGTGGCGGCAGCTTCGGATGGACAGCAGACCAGCAGCCTACATATCCTAACGAGCAGGAGCTCGGCTATCTCGCCAATGTACGTCAGACCGGATTCACAGCTACATGCTGGGCACCGTTGCAGGCTGGCTACGTGGCTCTCGACGGATGGAACTACTTCTATGACGTAGTGAAGAACGTGCGCGACGTTGACTTTGTCACTTACGATATCAAGAAGTACGCTAAGCTGGAAACTCCGGAGTTCGACCTCTCGAAGGACGAGGGTCGCATGCACATCTCAGTGGACCTCTGGGGAACATACGCTGAGGACAACCTTGACAAGGAGAACAACTATCCCGCTTATCAGGTGAACGCTATTGTGGCTCTCTGCAACTACGACTTCACGCTCGGCGGATATGTTGAGGCTGAGACAAAGCACTGCGTTCTGAGCGAGGCATGGAACACGTTCACGGCGGACTTTACGAAGGGTACGGAGAACTCGAAGATTGTGATTTATGCAACAGACGGTCCCGGCTTCCTCTTCGTGGACAATCTCAAGCTGACACAGCGTTACGAGAAGGGCGAAAGTCTCTCACGTCCCGTGGTGTTCAATCCGGGATTGGTGCAGCCGAAGGTGGACGTGACACTCCCCGAGGGCTATCAGTCAAACAACTACTATCAGCGAGCCCAGGCTGTGTCGCAGCGTGACGTTTATCTCGCAACACGCCAATACACCTTCTACAGCCGTCTGAGCGACCCCGATGAGGTGTATGCCGCACCCACAGCCATCAAGGACGTTACAGCCGAAAGCGCTGTAAAGGCAAGTGTGGAAGGCGACAATATCGTTGTGGCTGGAGTGGCTGGCGAGCAGGTTACGCTCCATACAGCAGCCGGCGCATGTGTAGCGACAGTAAAGTCTGCCGCCAATAGCGTGTCATTCAATGCTCCCGCCCACGGTGTCTACATCGTGAAGGTCGGAACAAAGACGCTGAAGCTGACTAAATAAAGCAAACATTAGGAGGTACGGGCGTGTCAAAAGTAAAGCAGCACGCCCTTTACCTTTCCGCTTCGCGCGGGCTGACCGTTGGTTCAGCCCGCTTTTTTTTTAATCTTGACCCGCTTTTTTTTACGTTTTTATGCAAACGATTGCCCAAACTCTTTTGTTGTTTTTCATTTATTAAGTTGTTAGTTATTACTTTGCATCTGTACTTTTGCAACAGAAAAGATAACTAATAACCGTTTTTCCAAAACCTATTTTATGATTAACTACAAACTTAAGATGTGGGCATTTCTACTGATTATGCTCATCGCCATGCCAGTTATGGCGAACGATTTCAACAGTCAGCGAACGGACTTTCGCGACGAAAGTATTTACTTTATGATTACCACCCGTTTCTACGATGGAGATCCGCAGAATAATGTATTGTGTTGGGATAACAAACAATGCCAGATTGATACAGGCGACCCATGTTGGCGAGGCGACTTCCAGGGCGTTATCGATAAGCTCGACTATATCAAGGCACTTGGCTTCACAGCTATCTGGATTACTCCAGTAGTGCAGAACGCATCGGGTTACGATTATCATGGCTACCATGCCATGGACTTCACACACGTTGATTGCCGCTACCAGAGCGGTGACGGCTCGAAGAGCGGTGACGTGATGTTCCAGGAACTCATAGACAAGGCACATGCCAAGGGCATCAAGATTGTGCTCGACATCGTGCTCAACCACACTGGTAACTTCGGCGAGGAGAATCTATGCAAGGAGTTTGAGCGCAACACCAAGCTTCGCAACCAGGCTGAAATCGACGCTTGTATGATTCCGAACACCAGTGTTCTTGGTTCTGATTATCTCACAATTCCTGGTGGAAAACAGTACCAGCGCCGTCTGGCCCTGATGAAGAACACCGATGGAACCAACCACGACTCACACAACTACTGGCACCATGTGGCCACACAGTGGAACTGGGACGAGCCTAACCGTTGGTGGGGACAGATTGCAGGCGACTGCGTAGACCTTAACACCGAGAACGACGCCGTGGCAGAGTATCTCGTAAAGTGCTATGGCGAGTTCATCAAGATGGGTGTTGACGGTTTCCGTATCGACACATCTGGCCATATCTCACGTCTTACATTCAACAAGGTTTTCATTCCTCAGTTCAAAGCTCTTGGCGAGCAGTATAAGAGCAAGCGTCTGAACCAGGCACCTTTCTTTATGTATGGCGAGGTTTGCGCACGCTTCGGCAGCGTACAGTATCGTGGCCAGGACTGTCTCTCTCCTTACTTCTATACATGGACGTCAGACCAGGACATCATGAATTCATGGAACAGCGATGCCACATGGTGGGACAAGCAGGTGGTGCCCGAAGGTGCAGCTCCTCTTGGCAACATGAATCTCTGCCTTAAGGACGTAGCCGATTCGCCCACAAGCAACAACACTTTCATGCTTAATGGCGCATGGCATAAGCCCGACTACACACAGAGCAGCGGCTTCAACGTGATTGACTTCCCCCTCCACTACAACTTCTCAAACGCAGGTTCTGCATTCCGCCTTGCAAAGGATGGCGATGCTAAATATAACGACGCAACTTATAACGTGGTTTATGTAGACAGCCACGACTACGGACCTCAGCCTAACGACCGCGTGCGCTTCGGTGGCAGCGATGCACAGTGGGCAGAGAACCTATCGCTTATGTTCACATTCCGTGGCATTCCTTGTATCTATTATGGTTCGGAGGTTGGCTTCCGTCGCGGTCAGGTTATTGACGACGGTCCTAACGGTCCGCTCTCTAACACAGGCCGTGCCTACTTCGGCGGCTACATCACAGGCGACGTTGAGGCTACCGACTTCGGTCAGTACACCGCTTCAGGCAACGTTAACGCCACTCTCAACCACGACCTCGCTCAGCACCTTATCCGTCTGAACAAGATCCGTCAGGCAGTTCCCGCCCTGCGTAAGGGTCAGTGGACCGACGAGGGTTGCACGTCAACGACTGGTATCGCTTTCAAGCGTGCTTCTGAGAACAGCTATGCTCTCGTTGCCCTCAACGGCGGCGCCACATTCACAGGTTGCCCCGCAGGCACATACACCGACATCGTAACCGGTAAGACTTATTCTGGTTCTACCATCACCGTTGACGCTCCTGCAACACAGGGTCAGGTGCGCGTGCTGGTAAAAGACTGGAAGGGTGGCATTGTAGGCGAGGATGGCCCATTCATCTACACTTCTTCAGCCCAGAGCAAGGGCGACCAGGCATACGACGGTCAAGAAGAGGCTGGTACAACTATATATTATGGTAGCGAGTCTGCCGAGCAGGACGGAGCCGTTGTGTTCGATCCTAATGGCGGCAGCTTCCGCACAGAGACCGTTACCGTTACGGCTTCTCTTAACGACGGCGCAACAAGCGGTTGGTATCAGATTGACGGTGAGGACAAGGTAGAGATCTCAAGCGAGGGTGCTACATTCACTATCGGTTCAGACATGAAGTTTGGCGACACCAAGACAGTTAAATGGGGTGCAACCAACGACGAGGGTACAGAGTACACTGGTTCGGCAACATACAAGAAGGTAGACCCCAACGCTTCTATCATCGTTTATGTTAAGGCAGACAAAGCTCCTAACCTCTATGTTTGGACAGCTGGCGGTGAGAATGCAAAAACTCTCAATGGCGCTTGGCCAGGAAACAAGATGACAGCAACGGCCACTGTTGAGGGTGTAGAATATTACATGTTCGTGGTAGATGGCGTAGAGTCGTTCAACATGATTCTCAACAATGGTGGCAGTGCACAGACTGCTGACATTACAAACATCACAGCTACAACATTCTTCTCTTACGATGGTGGCTCTGGCTACAAGGTGCTTAGCGATATTGCTGCTCCTGAGCCTAACCCGAATCCGAATCCTGATCCAGAACCAGACCCGACACCTAACCCAGAACCGACTGGCAAGTACTATGTATACTTTGCAGCTCCTACATCATGGACAACAGTTAAGACATGGGTATGGAACTGCAACTTGGGTAATGACAACTATACTGGCGGCACCTGGCCAGGCGAGGATTGTGTCAAGACTTCAAAGACATACAACGGCATGACCATTTGGATGTGGGAGTATAAGGGCGACAAGACCGAGATGCCTACACACATCATCTTCAACAATGGTAGTGGTGAGCAGACAGCCGACCTTATCTATCAGAACGGCAAGTGCTACGACTTCAATGGCGTTAATGGTTCAATCAGAGTTCCAACAGCTATCAACGGCATCAACGCTGCAGCCAAGACAATGGTTAAGGTATACACACTCAATGGCGAATGTGTTGCTGTAATGTCCGACCTCAAATCTTCAACCTACACTCTACGTCCGGGCATCTATATTGCCAACGGAAAAAAGTTTGTAGTACGTTAAAATGAGGGACAGATAAAAAACAATGCGCCCTGTAAAGGCAAAAGCGATAATTATCAATGCTTTTGCCATTACAGGGCGTGCTGCTATACTTTGGACTTCACCTCCTCTTCTTGGTTTCTATAGCCCTATAACATTATTTATATGGCTTTTCCTTCGCCAAATCGAAAATTCTCAGTACCTTTGCACCCGAAAATTTAGACAGTATACATAATGTGGAAGAATTTGGCTGCTTGCAACCACACAAAAAAATGCTAAAACTGCAAATTCTAATTCAGCAACGCGTCCTGCGCTAAAGCCTTGCGACGTGTGGCTCACCCCGTTAAGGATAACAATTAGATAGCGGTAATTGGTGTTTTTCCACTATTTTTTTAACTTTTAAAAATTGGAAAAAATGAATTATCTTTTTTCATCTGAATCAGTTTCTGAAGGCCATCCCGATAAGGTGGCTGACCAAATCTCCGACGCACTTGTCGATCAGTTCCTTGCTTACGACGAAAAGGCACATTGCGCCATCGAGTCGTTCGTAACTACCGGTCAGGTGGTTGTCATGGGAGAGGTGCGCAGCAACGTCTACATCGACCTGCAGACCATCGCCCGCAAGACCATCAATAAGATTGGCTACACGAAGTCAGAGTATCAGTTTGACGGCAACTCATGCGGCGTCCTTACTGCCATTCACGAGCAGTCGGAAGACATCGACCGCGGCGTTACGCAGGAGAAGGAGGAAGACCAGGGAGCCGGCGACCAGGGAATGATGTTCGGTTACGCCACCAACGAGACCGAGAACTACATGCCCGTAACACTCGACCTCGCACAGCTCATCATGCGCACACTCGCTGACATCCGCAAGGAAGGCAAGGAGATGACCTATCTCCGTCCCGACTCGAAGAGCCAGGTGACTGTGGAATATTCTGAGGAAGGCATCCCGCAGCGTATCGACACCATCGTAGTGTCTACACAGCACGACGAGTTTGACGACGATGACGCCCGCATGCTCCAAAAAATCAAGGATGACGTCATCAACATCCTCATGCCCCGCGTCAAGGCACAGATACACAGCGACAAGGTGCTCGCACTCTTCGGTGACGACATCAAGTACTTCGTCAATCCTACAGGCAAGTTCGTAATCGGTGGTCCTCACGGCGACACCGGTCTGACCGGACGCAAGATCATCGTCGACACATACGGCGGTAAGGGAGCACACGGAGGTGGAGCCTTCTCAGGAAAGGATCCTTCCAAGGTGGACCGCTCCGCAGCTTACGCAGCCCGCTACATCGCCAAGAACATGGTGGCAGCAGGTGTGGCAGACGAGATGCTCGTCCAGATAAGCTACGCCATCGGTGTGGCAAAGCCTGTTAACATCTATGTAAACACATACGGACGCTCACGCGTTGGCGTCAGCGACGCAGAGATAGCACAGAAGATTTCAGAACTCTTCGATCTTCGTCCGAAGGCCATCGAGCAGACACTGAAGCTCCGTCAGCCTATGTACCTTGAGACAGCCGCATACGGTCACATGGGACGCAAGAACGAGATTGTGAAGAAGACATTCTCATCACGTTACCATGAGACAAAGACCATGGACGTGGAGCTCTTCACATGGGAGAAGCTCGACCGCGTGGACGATATCAAGAAGAAGTTCGGTATCAACAACTAAGAATTAAATAAAGATAAAGATGAATATTCTCGCTTCCGACTCTATACATACCGAGGAGATAACCCTCGGTGAGGACGGCATGCCCATTTCGGCAATGCAGCGGCGCGAGGGACAGCAGCACCGTCAGTCCACGCCGGCTGAGGTGCTAAGATGGCTGCCCAAGGACGCCACGCCAGAACAGCAGGACTCTGCAATACAGGCAAACATCAAGCCGTCGGAGATAACGTGGAGCGAGCAACCCGACACGCTGCACCTGCCGGGACAGCCAAAGGGGCGGTCCTGGCGCGACGTGAACATGCCGAAGTATTACCGTGAGTCATACTTCACCGGCAAGCCGTTCTTCAATCCCGACCTCTTCGGCGGACGACTCGGCGTGGCTGGCGACCCTGTGCCCTACAGCATAGCGCGCGACAACATCATCACCGCACTGCTGCTGGGATGCTTCATCCTTGCCATGCTTGCCTTCGCCAAGACCAAGCGCTTCATCGTAAGGCAGGCAAAGAACTTCTTCCGACCGCCCGTAAGCCAGAACATGACAGCCGTGACGGAGACCTCCAGCGAGTTCCGCTTCCAGTTCTTCCTCGTGCTGCAGAGTTGCCTGCTCTTCTCCCTTGTCTATTTCTTCTACGTGCAGACGCAGGGAGTGAGGACTTTCCTTATCGACCAGATACAGGTGATAGGCGTATATGTGGCGGTGATGCTGGTGTACGTCCTCGTCAAGACAGCCGCTTTCTCAATGGCAGGATGGGTGTTCTTTGACCGACGGCGGAATGAGGCGTGGCTCAAGTCGTTCCTCTTCCTGCTTGCCATGGAAGGAGTGTGTGTATTCCCGATAGTAATGCTTCAGGCATACTTCGAGATGCCCGTGCAGACCACCCTCATTTGCACAATGGCGGTGTTAGTGGTGTTCAAAATACTTGCATTGTATAAGTCGTATCTCATCTTTTTCAGACACAGCGGCAATTCTTTGCAGATTTTTTTGTACTTTTGCACGCTTGAAGCCATCCCGCTCGTAGCGCTCATGGGATCGCTCGACATTTTGACAGGATTCTTGAAGGTCAGCGCCTAAGGAATCCTGCGTATTGTCGCATATAAATGTATAGACACAAAAGAACGTTCAACAATAGAATAAGCTATTCAAAATAATACAAATGATAAAGAAGATTCTGATATCCCAGCCAGAACCGTCAAGCGAGAAATCGCCGTACTACGACATTGCAAAAGACTTCGGAGTCGAGCTGGTATTCCGCCCCTTCATCAAGGTGGAAGGACTCAGCCCTAAAGAATTCCGTCAGCAGAAGATCGGACTGCTTGACTATACCGCAGTAGTGTTCACTTCACGCCACGCCATCGACAACTACTTCAAGTTGGCAAAGGAAATGCGCATTACTATTCCTGAGGACATGAAGTATTTCTGCGTTACAGAGACAATCGCTCTCTACATCCAGAAGTACGTACAGTACAGAAAGCGCAAGGTGTTCTTCGGCAACACAGGAAAGATTGACTCGCTCATCCCCACTATGGTGAAGCACAAGACAGAGAAGTTCCTCGTGCCCCTGAGCTCGGTTCACAACGACGACGTGCAGAAGCAGCTCGACGCCAAGAAGCTCAATCACAAGGAATGCGTGATGTACCGCACCGTCAGCAACGACTTCACTGAAGAGGAGGCAAAGAATTTCGACTGCGACATGCTCGTGTTCTTCAGCCCCACCGGCATCAAGGCGTTCACAAAGAACTTCCCCGACTTCAAGCAGGGCGAAGTACGCATCGCAACCTTTGGTCCTACTACCGCTAAGGCAGTGGCTGACGAAGGATTCAGACTCGACCTCGAGGCACCCACAAAGGAACATCCTTCAATGACGAGCGCCCTCAGAGGATATCTTGAGAATATAAAGTAAGCATAATACTTATATATAACAAGCCTACCGATAAGAAAATGAACAAAACATTCTCCCTTTCACTGGACGAACGCATCAAGAGCAAGAAGCAGATTGACCGCCTCTTCAAGGGTGGCGGAGCTAAAGCCATGTCTGCATATCCGCTCCGCGTGGTCTACTTGGCTGAGCCGATGGGGGAGGATGAGAGCACGGTGGCGCAGATGATGGTAAGCGTGCCAAAGCGATACTTCAAGCGCGCCGTAAAGCGTAACCACGTGAAGCGTCAGGTAAGGGAGGCGTATCGCCTTAACAAGCATATCCTCCTCGATGCGCTTGCAGCGGACGAGGCGGCGGACAGCTGTCGCAAGATGTCGCTCTGCTTTATATGGACGTCGGATCAGCTTGTGTCCACTGATGTAGTGGCAGATAAGGTGCGAAATCTCCTTACTCGTATAGCGGAACGTATTGCGAGCAATCATAAAAATACCCCGACAGAATGAAAAAGGTCTCGCGATTCCTCGCATGGCTCGTGATACAGCCCATACGCTTCTATCAGCTATTCATAACGCCCTATACGCCGCCCTCATGCCGCTTTACGCCGACATGCTCCGAGTATGCAAGGCAAGCCCTCGCAAAGCACGGATTCTTCAAGGGAATGGCGCTGGCAATATGGCGCATCCTAAGATGCAACCCCTGGGGAGGCTCCGGCTACGACCCGGTGCCGTAACTCTCGAGCACAGCTCGAGAGAGTTAGGAGTTAGGAATTAGGAGTTAGGAATTACTCAGTCTTGATTCCCCAATTGCTCAGAAAGGCCCAAAGAGGCCCAGAAAGGCTTAAGCTTAAACTTAAATAAAACACAATGGCAAAAAACTTTGTTGAAGAACTGCGCTGGCGCGGCATGCTCGCGCAGATTATGCCCGGTACTGAGGAGTACCTCAATACCCACATGGTGTCTGCGTATTTGGGCACCGACCCCACTGCCGATTCTCTGCATATCGGCCATCTTTGTGGTATCATGATGCTGCGTCACCTGCAGCGCTGCGGACACAAGCCCTATCTTCTCGTAGGCGGTGCCACAGGTATGATTGGCGACCCGTCAGGCAAGAGCCAGGAGCGTAATCTCCTCGACTCAGCTACTCTCTACCACAACCAGGAGGCCATCAAGAAGCAAGTGTCTAAGTTCCTTGACTTCGACGGCGCAGAACCCAACAAGGCAGAACTCGTTAACAACTACGACTGGATGAAGGACTTCACCTTCCTCGACTTCGCTCGCGAGGTGGGCAAGCACATCACCGTAAACTACATGATGGCAAAGGACAGTGTGCAGAAGCGTCTTAACGGCGAGGCACGTGACGGACTTTCATTCACCGAGTTCACTTACCAGTTGCTCCAGGGCTACGACTTCCTCTACCAGTACCAGAAGTACGGCGTGCGCCTGCAGCTCGGCGGCAACGACCAGTGGGGCAACATGACCACCGGCACAGAGCTTATTCACCGCACACTCGGCAACGACGCAGAATGCTACTGCCTCACATGCCCGCTCATCACCAAGAGCGACGGCAAGAAGTTCGGCAAGACAGAGAGCGGCAACGTATGGCTCGACCCGCAGCGCACCACTCCTTATGCTTTCTATCAGTTCTGGCTGAACGTCAGCGACGCAGAGGCTGAGAAGTACATCAAGATATTCACCGACCTCGACAAGGAGACCATCGACACTCTCATTGCAGAGCACACAGAGGATCCGGGTCGTCGTGTTCTTCAGAAGCGACTCGCTGAGGAGGTTACTACAATGGTACACTCAGCTGACGATCTCGCTTTGGCGCAGGAAGCATCAAGCATCCTCTTCGGTAAGGGAACAAAGGAAACCCTTCAGAAGTTCGATGAGGCAACATTGCTTTCCATCTTCGAGGGCGTTCCTCACTTCACACTTGCAAAGGACCAGCTCGGTCAGCCCGCAGTTGACCTCTTCACACGTGACGACGTTAAGATTTTCGCTTCTAAGGGTGAAATGCGTAAGCTTGTTCAGGGTGGTGGCGTGTCGCTCAACAAGGAGAAGCTCGCTGCTTTCGACCGTCCCGTTGGCGAGGAAGATCTCATCGACGGCAAGTATCTTCTCGTACAGCGCGGTAAGAAGAACTATTATCTCATCACTGTAAAGTAATACTCGTTACAGCGAAATAATACGCAAAAATTTGGCTGCAAAGCAAAAAATCATTACCTTTGCAGCCATAATTGTCCTATGGTGTAATGGTAGCACAACAGGTTTTGGTTCTGTTTGTGGTGGTTCGAATCCGCCTAGGACAACAAAAAAGGAGACATTCCCTCGGGAACGTCTCCTTTTTTGCTTTCAGACTATTTGTCTTTTATTAAAGTCGAGCCTTATTTCAGGCTATTCGCCTTTTATTAAGGTCGAGCCTTTATTAGTTGAGGGCGTCTGCCAAAGCTGCACCAGCCTTGAACTTAGCCACCTTCTTAGCTGCGATAGTGATCTTCTCCTTAGTGTGGAGGTTGATACCCTCGCGGGCTGGGCGCTCGTTTACGCTGAATGTGCCGAAGCCGATGAGCTGCACGCTATCGCCCTCTACAAGTGCGTTCTTGATAGCATCGAGAGTTGCCTCCAAAGCCTTCTTTGCCTTTGCCTTGTCCAACTCAGCTCCTGCTGCTATCTTCTCGATAAGTTCTGTCTTGTTCATAATTCGAATTATTTTAAATTGTGTGTTTGTTTTTTACCAAAATGGCGTAACTTTCAGTATTCCAACGACAAATTTAGGCTATTCCTTTCACAATCCAAACAAAAAAGCGGAAAAAGTGCATAAATAACTCAAAAAAAAGTAGCTGAAAGGTCTTTTTAACCCATATTACGGGGATTTTTATTAATTTTGTCCATCCGTAAAGCACCCCGCCCCGCATTTACGTATGATATAACAACCACAATGTAAGATATGAACAACATTCCAACAATCACACGAAACCTACTCGTAATAAATGTCGTTGTCTTCCTTGCCACCTACGCTTTCCGCGGGCTTGGCATCGACCTTAACGACCTCCTTGGCTTGCACTTCATGCTTGCCCCTGACTTCCACTTTTACCAGCTCTTCACCTACATGTTCGCACATGGAGGATGGAGCCACATATTCTTCAATATGTTCGCCTTGTGGATGTTCGGTTGCATCGTGGAGCGCACATGGGGACCGCGCAAGTTCCTCTTCTATTACATAGCCTGCGGAGTCGGAGCCGGACTCTTTCAGGAGCTGGCGCAGTTTGCCCAGTTCTATATGCTTGCAGCCGACCAGTTGCCCGATTTCCGCTTCTCTCAGGTCTATGAGGTGGCAGCAGCCAATGCGCGTTACCTGAATCTGTGGACCACAGTAGGCGCTTCGGGTGCCATCTATGGCATCCTTCTCGCTTTCGGAATGCTTTATCCCGAGGAGCGCATGTTTATCTTCCCGCTGCCCGTTCCCATCAAGGCCAAGTGGTTTGTCGTGGGCTATGCAGCCGTTGAGATGTTCATGGCGTTGTCCACACCGGGCGATGGCGTGGCACACCTCGCACACCTTGGCGGTATGGTCATCGGCTTCTTCCTCATCCGTTACTGGCGTCGTCATCCCGGCGTTGGATATAACAGTAGGGGAGGACAGAGCTTCTTCGATTCGCTCCGCTCTTCATGGGAGCGCCGCAAGCATGGCGGCAACGCAGGAAACGGAGGCGGTCAGTCGTTCGGCGGCTCTTCTTACGGTGGCTCTGCACATCGCGAGACCGACTGGGAATATAATCAGCGCCGCCAGCGTGAGCAGGCAGAGATAGACGCCATCCTCGACAAAATCCGTCGTTCGGGCTACGACAGCCTTACACGTGAGGAAAAGCAGAAACTCTTTGATTACAGCAAGCGCCAATGAAAAACCTACAGGACTTTACAGTAAGGCTGATTGCGGGAGGAAACATCGCCACCATAGTCTGCATGCTGCTTATTGGCTTCAGTGACCGCATCAATCCCGTCAGTCATCCGCTCCTTGCCAACATCGGTCTTTTCTTCCCCGTCTTCCTCGCCATTAATGTCGGCTTTCTCTTCTTTTGGCTTATCGTAAGGAAGAGAATGGCGGTTATTCCCGTCGTCGGACTCGTCTTGGGCTTCGTGCCGGTCCGTACATATACGCCGCTCAACATGCCCGAGGAAGCGCCGAAAGGCAGTCTTAAGGTGATGTCATACAATGTCTTCAACTTCTCGACATGGACATCACCCGACGAACCGTGCCCTATACTCGACTACGTGGAGGCACAGCGCCCTGACATCCTCTGCATGCAGGAGTTCTGCTCTGACGGATGGAAGAAAGACCGTATCTTGGAACGCCTTGGCAAACTCTATTCTCACCATCGCATTACCGACCCGAAGGGCGGCGACCCGATAGCCATCTTCTCCCGATTCCCCATCATCCGCACCGACACCATCCACTATGAGTCGCGTGCCAACAATTCGGCTGCCTACCACCTGCTCATCCCCGGTGGCGACACCACCATCGTCGTGGTCAATCACTTCGAGTCTACCGGACTGTCCAAGGACGACCGCCGTCGCTTCAAGGCTATGCTAAAGGGTGACATCGAACGCAAGGAAGCCGAGAGCGAATCGCGAAACATCTGGCGCAAACTGGCTGAAGCGTCCGCCATACGTGCCCCGCAAGCCGACTCCGTAGCCGCATACGTGGAGCGACATGAAGGTAAGAGCATCATCCTTACGGGCGACTTCAACGATTCGCCTATATCCTACGTGCACCATCGTCTTGCCTCTGTTCTGACAGACTGCTACGTTGCCAGCGCCAACGGTCCCGGCATCTCCTATCATTACAACGCCTTCTACGTTCGCATTGACAACATCATGTGCTCATCGCACTGGGAACCATACGCCTGTCGCGTCGACAATGGCATAAAGGCGTCCGACCATTATCCGATAATATGCTCTTTGGAGCGTAAAAAGGAATAACAGTGAGCGTAAAAACCGTTAAACCATAGCGATTTAACCAGCAAACGGCAATCTAAACATTACTAAATAAAAGAAATAGAGTTATAAATTTCGCAAAACGAGAGAAAATAAGTAACTTTGCACGCTAACTGTACTTTAGGAAAAAATAAATAATAAATAAAAACTAACAAAAATGCAGAACAAAGGTATTGTAATTGTAACAGCCGTCCTTCTGACGCTTGCAAGTATCTTTTATCTCTCGTTCTCTGCCGCCACTAAGTATTATGACGGCCAGGCTGCGAAGATAAAGGACCCAATCGCACAGCAGGACTACAAGGACTCCGTGAAGTTCCTCGGGCTGTACTCCTATCAGAAATGCCTTGAGACACAGATCGGTCTCGGTCTTGACCTCAAGGGCGGTATGAACGTCATCCTCGAAGTGAGTGTTCCCGACGTAGTGGAGAACCTCGCCGACCACAAGACCGACGTAGCTTTCACAAAGTCAATGAAGGAAGCACGCGCCGAGCATGAGGTAAGCCAGAGCGACTTCATCACTCTCTTCATCAACGCATACAAAAAGAACGCACCGGGCCATCACCTCTCTGAGATTTTCGCCACACAGCAGCTCCAGGGCAAGGTGTCGCCTAACTCTTCAGACAAGGACGTGGAGAAGGTTCTCCGCGCTGAGGTGCAGGCAGCCATCGACAACTCTTTCCTCGTAGTCCGCACACGTATCGACAAGTTCGGCGTAGTACAGCCCAACATCCAGAAGCTGGAGGGTCAGCAGGGACGTATCATGGTGGAGATGCCGGGTATCAACGAGCCTGAGCGTGTGCGCAAGCTCCTCCAGGGAAGCGCCAACCTCGAGTTCTGGGAGACATACAACTCTGACGAGATTATTCCTTTCCTCCAGCAGATCGACCAGCGCGAGGCTAACGTACGCTCTGGCAAGGACGAGGCTGCAGACACCACAGCTGTAGACACAGCAGCTGCTCCCGCAGCAAAGAAGGCCACTGCCAAGTTCCAGATGAAGAAGAAGGCAGGTGCTGCCGAGAAGGAAAGCGCCAGCCAGATGGAGCAGGCAAAGAAGGAGCATCCGCTTCTCTCTATCTTCCAGCCCACTGGCAACGGTGCGCTCAGCCTCGTAGGCTACGCTTCTGCACGCGACACTGCCGAGGTAAACAAGATCATCTATTCTGCACTCGCTAAGCAGATTCTTCCTTCTGACTGCCGTCTCCTCTGGAGCGCCAAGCCCGCTGACGGCATCCAGGCTAAGAACATCTACGAGCTTCACGCCATCAAGGTGACAACCACCAACGGTCGCGCTCCCATCGAGGGCGATGTAGTGACAGACGCTAAGGACCAGTTCAACAACCTTACCGGTACGCCTGAGGTTTCGATGACAATGAACTCTGACGGTGCACGCCGCTGGGCAGCCCTCACAAAGGCCAACGTAGGCAAGGCCATCGCCATCGTACTCGACGGAACCGTATATTCAGCTCCCCGCGTAAACGGTGAGATCTCTGGCGGTCAGTCTTCAATCTCTGGTAACTTCACCATTGAGGACACCAAGGACTTGGCCAACACACTTAAGTCAGGTCGTATGCCTGCCCCCGCACACATCGTGCAGGAGGAGGTTGTAGGTCCGACACTCGGTGCACAGTCAATCCAGCAGGGCTTCATCTCGTTCATCGTTGCCTTCATCATCCTGATGATCTACATGGTATTGATGTACGACTTCATCCCGGGTATGGTTGCTAACGGCGCACTCTTGCTCAACCTCTTCTTCACCATGGGTATCATGGCGTCCTTCCAGGCCGCCCTTACAATGCCTGGTATCGCCGGTATTGTGCTTGCCCTCGGTATGGCGGTGGACGCCAACGTGCTTATCTACGAGCGCACCAAGGAGGAACTCAAGAAGGGTCTCGGCACACGTCAGGCTCTCTCATTAGGTTACAGCAACGCCTTCTCAGCCATCTTCGACTCGAACCTCACATCTATCATCACCGGTGTGATTCTCTACGTCTTCGGTACAGGTCCTATCCGCGGCTTCGCCACGACGCTTATCATCGGTATCTGCTGTTCATTCTTCACAGCCGTGTTCCTCACACGTCTCGTTTACGAGAACCGTATGGCACACGATAAGTGGACAAAGCAGACCTTCTCTACCAAGATTTCGCGCAACTTCATGGCCAACAAGAACTATGGCTTCATGTCGTCGTCAAAGAAGTCGTTCTCAGTATTCGGCGTTATCGTCCTCGTGATGATCGGCAGCTTCTTCGTTCGCAATCTGAGCAAGGGTATCGACTTCACCGGTGGTCGCAACTACGTAGTGGTGCTCGAGAAGCAGGTAGAGCCTGAGGAAGTAAAGGCAGCCCTCACACCGCTCTTTAAGGGAGCTACGGTGAACGCCCTCGCCCTCGGTACTGACGGCAAGACCATCCGTATCTCTACCAACTACAAGATTGAGTCGAACAGCCCCGCTATCGACAACGAGGTGGAGAACATCCTCTATAAGGGTCTGCACGGCGCTAACCTCGTAACACAGAAGAGCGTTGAGGCATTCAAGAATCCTGACGTACGCGCAGGCGGTTCTATCGTATCGTCTACGAAGGTAGGTCCGGCAGTAGCAAAGGACATCACACACGGTGCCATCATCTCTGTGATCTTCGCCCTCGCAGCCATCTTCGTCTACATCCTGATACGTTTCCGCAACGTGGCATTCTCGTTCGGTTCTACTATCGCCCTTGCCATCGATGCCACCATCGTCATCGGCTTCTTCTCGCTGCTTTGGGACATCGTGCCCTTCTCGCTTGAGATAGACCAGACGTTCATCGGCGCCATCCTTACCGTTATCGGTTACTCTATCAACGATAAGGTGGTGGTATTCGACCGTATCCGTGAGAACCTCGGACTTCACAAGAAGATGGATCTTCAGGATCTCTTCAACAAGTCGCTCAACGAGACCCTCGCACGTACCATCAATACGTCGCTCTCAACACTCATCGTGCTGCTCTGTATCTTCTGCTTCGGCGGTGAGAGCACTCGCAGCTTCTCGTTCGCAATGTTGCTCGGCGTAATCTTCGGTACATTGTCTTCTATCTTCATTGCCGCTCCTCTGGCATACGTCATCCTCGGTCGCAAGATCAAGAACGAGCCGGTTGCTGAGGCAGAAGTAGTAGAGGTAAAGTAAAGACCATTCGCTAAGAATATATAATGTATAAGGCGCAGTTCCCACAGGGAGCTGCGCCTTTTTCGTTTTGGTTGATAAGTTACTCAGCGTCTTAATTTATAAAAACAAGCAAGCTTGGATGTTTTTATTATCAACAATATCGTCTATTGTATTGATTTTTCATAACTTTGCAGTCAGAAATCAATAAAACACAATAATATAATGGAAGAGAAGAATTTTAAACGTACCACCGTGACAGCTGCTTTGCCTTATGCCAACGGTGGCGTTCACATCGGACACCTCGCCGGAGTGTATGTCCCCGCTGACATCTACGTTCGCTATTTGCGCCTCAAGAAGAAGGAAGTGATGTTCATCGGCGGCAGCGACGAGCATGGTGTGCCCGTGACAATCCGCGCCCGCAAGGAGGGCATCACCGTTCAGGAGGTGGTCGACCGCTATCACAATCTTATCAAGAAGTCGTTCGAGGAATTCGGCATTTCGTTCGACGTCTACAGCCGCACAACTTCTAAGATTCACCATAAGTTTGCTTCCGATTTCTTCCGCACGCTCTACGACAAGGGCGAGCTGGTGGAGAAGACAGAGGAGCAGTTCTGCGACGAGGTTACGGGTGAGTTCCTCACCGACCGCAACATCGTAGGCACATGTCCGCGCTGCGGAGCAGAGGGCGCTTACGGCGACCAGTGCGAGAAGTGTGGTGCCACACTCTCACCCGAGGAGCTTATCAACCCCACCAACAAGAACAATCCTGGTCACGGACTCATTAAGAAAGCTACGAAGAACTGGTACTTGCCGCTCAACAAGTGGCAGGACTGGCTCAAGCAGTGGATTCTCGAAGACCACAAGGAGTGGCGTCCTAACGTATACGGACAGTGCAAGTCTTGGCTCGACATGGACCTCCAGCCCCGCGCCATGACCCGCGACCTCGACTGGGGCATTCCTGTTCCCGTAGAGGGGGCAGACGGCAAGGTGCTCTACGTATGGTTTGACGCCCCCATCGGCTACATCTCCAACACCAAGGAGCTGTGCGACGCGCAGCCCGAGAAGTGGGGAACGTGGCAGAAGTGGTGGCAGGATCCCTCGTCACGCCTTGTCCACTTCATCGGAAAGGACAACATCGTGTTCCACTGCATCGTGTTCCCCACCATGCTCAAGGCACACGGCGACTATATCCTCCCCGACAACGTACCAGCCAACGAGTTCCTCAACCTCGAGAACGACAAGATTTCTACGTCACGCAACTGGGCTGTATGGCTCCATGAATATCTCGTTGACTTCCCCGGCAAGCAGGACGTGCTGCGCTACGTGCTCACTGCCAACGCTCCCGAGACAAAGGACAACAACTTCACTTGGAAGGACTTCCAGGACCGCAACAACAACGAGCTTGTAGCCGTTTACGGCAACTTCGTCAACCGTGCCCTCCAGCTCACAAAGAAATACTTCAACGGCATCGTGCCCGAGTGCGGCGAGCTGCAGGACGTAGACCGCGCTGCCATCGAGGAGTTTAAGGACGTGAAGCAGAAGGTGGAGGCGCTGCTCGACACCTTCAAGTTCCGCGACGCACAGAAGGAGGCTATGAACCTCGCCCGTATCGGCAACAAGTATATCACCGACTGCGAGCCTTGGCACGTGGCCAAGACCGACATGGAGCGCGTGAAGACCATCCTCTACATCTCGCTCCAGCTCGTTGCCAACCTCGAGATAGCCTTCGAGCCGTTCCTTCCGTTCAGCTCTGCCAAGCTCCGTGAGATGCTCAACGTCAAGGAGACAGACTGGGCACAGCTCGGCAGTACCGAACTGCTCAAGCCCGGACACCAGCTCGGCACACCGGCTCTCCTCTTCGAGAAGATTGAGGACGACGCCATCAACGCTCAGCTCCAGAAGCTTGAGGACACGAAGAAGGCCAACGAGGCTGCCTCTTACGTGGCTGCTCCCGTGAAGGAGAACGTAGACTTCGACACATTCGAGAAGCTCGACATCCGCGTGGGTCACATCAAGGACTGCCAGAAGGTGAAGAAGAGCAAGAAGCTCCTCCAGTTCACCATCGACGACGGTTCGGGCAAGGACCGCACCATCCTCAGCGGCATCGCCGCCTACTACGAGCCTGAGCAGCTCATCGGCAAGGACGTGCTCTTCGTGGCTAACTTTGCGCCGCGCAAGATGATGGGCATCGAGAGCCAGGGCATGATTCTCTCAGCCGTAAACTTCGACGGCAAGCTCAACGTCACCTCCGTACTCGGTGAGGTTAAGCCGGGTAGCCAGGTAGGATAAAATTCGGACGGCATGTCGTCCGATATGGTGGGCAGGGCTTTGACAAAAACCTTTCTCCACAGTCCGCTTATGGGCGCAAATCCTATCGGATTTAAAT
>ERZ1026776.73-NODE-73-length-71334-cov-9.456979_pt1 | contig 71334 bp, 59 predicted proteins | sample MGYA00380125_ERZ1026776 | MGnify/ENA primary metagenome ERZ1026776 (study PRJEB33269, sample SAMEA4719761) | human gut metagenome | biome: human-associated habitat; feature: organic feature; material: feces | place: Cameroon | collected 2013-10 ...
AGTAGCGAGAGCGTGCCTGAAAGGGTACTCCCATATCGCCATTAATAGTGGATAAAATGTATTCGGCAAATCAAAATTTATCCTCCTACACTTGCTCCGATTAATGACAAAAGAAAAGCCGCATAAATACCTAAGCATTTATGCGGCAAAACAAAACAGATCAATATTTTTAAGGGAAGAAAGATTATATTAGTGAAAGGTAATTATGTGGGTTCACAAAAATTACTTTCTGAACTTCTGGGAAGAAGCCTTCTTTACGTTCTCGCCATAAATGGTTTTCCAGTCCTTAGCCATAGATACAGCAGTCCAGCCATACTTCTCGCTAAGGCCCTTCATCTTGGCAGCCTTCTCAGTGGAGCCCCAATCACGAACACTATCATCACAAAGAACGGAAAGAACGAAACCCTTATACTTGTCATTGAACTTAGCATAGTTCAGCATGGAAGCATCAGAGCCGGTATTGCCAATACCGATTACAGGACGCTTACCTATCTCGCGGCAGATGTTAGAAACCTTGGACATCTTGTTATCAGTTGCCTGATAAGCACCACGAACCATTACGTCTGTTGGCTCAAACTGGAAATACTGAGCTCCGGCAAAGCCCTGACGCTGAGCAATATTCACACTGTCCGTACCAATAACATGGTCAGGAGCAATGGAAGGAATTGCAGTCAATGCATTACGAACCAGCTGACGGTCAGTACCAGTTACTACATAGAAGTTAAAGCCATTGTTCTGTAGATAAGTAATAACCTCAACCATAGGCATATAATAAGCCTCTGCAAAGGTACAGTTGGTCAAACCATCCAATGGAGTAGTGTTCATCCAATTAACTACATACTTATCAAACTCTTCCAGAGTCATACCCTCAAAGGCATAAGCCTGAGCCATATCCTCGCCTACATCCATATCCTCGGAAAGCTTGCCAATCTTAGCAGCCTTCAACAGCTCCTGAGCATAAGCCTTCTCAGTAGCAGTTGGCTTGTAGGTAGGGTCATCAAAGATGCGATGGAAGTACATGTACCACTCAGAATAGGTAGGTGCCAACTCCCCATAGAAGGTACCATCCATATCTGATACTACAATACGATCCTCAACAGGAATGAAGTTAGGGCTTCTAGGATTGGTTACATCCTCAACATAAGCCTTCAACGCCTTTAAAGACTCAGAGTCCTCATTCCAATACTTAAAATTGGAACCATCAGCCTTAACATTAATTGCCTGAATCTGAGAAACTGGTGCAGCATCTGCAGTAGAAATATCGGCTCCTACAGCACCAAAGGTCAATCCCAACGCAACCAATGCTGCACAAACACTTTTCTTCATCTTCATCGAAATATACCCCTTTCATAAATCGACTTTAAATAATCCCCATAAAGCTCTCCCTAAAGCTTTATTCAGCGCTTACAATTAGTATTATCACATATTATCAATCTTTATGTAAGCGGAAAAATTCTGATTTTTTGTCAGAAATTTTCCTACAGGACTTTTGTGGAAGAAAAATATTTTACTATCATTTTTCCAATAAGTTGTGCTTCAAAGCATAATCCACCAGCTCATGCTTCTGAGTAAAGCCCAGCTTCTGCATAAGCCTTGTCTTATAGGTAGAAACAGTTTTAATCGAAATATACAGCTTTTCGGCAATAACGGACAGGGAATAACCATGAGCCAGCAGAGCCAGTACCTCTTTTTCCCGCTTGGATAGCTCAACATCCTCCTCATTTTTACTAATAAAGCTATCCAACAGCACATGAGCTTCTTTTTCCCCTAAATATCTTTCCCCAGAGGCAACAGTACGAATAGCTCTGAACAGCTCTCCATCCACCGAATCCTTGCAAAGATAACCATCTGCTCCCAACAACATAACTTCACGAATATATTGCTGCTCGCTATACATGGTTAAAATCAAAACCTTAACAGGATATTTATTTTTTCGTATCTCTTTAAGACATTCCATGCCTCCCATCCCCGGCATGGACAAATCCAACAACACCAAATCTATATCCGTTTTACCTGCCAAAATCTGCAAAGCCTCTTTTCCATCAGAAGCCTCCGCTGCCACATTAAAGCCCTCCTGAGTTTTCAGCAGCAGCTTCATACCAGTTCTCAATACACGATGATCATCCACCAACAAGATATTTAAGCTTTTACACATTGTCAAAATCATTCCCCTCATCAATTGGCAACATCATGGTAATTCTTGTTCCCTTACCGGGAGCTGTTTCTAGAAAAAAAGTTCCCTGCAGCAGTTCAGTACGCTCCCGCATACTTACCAAGCCTAAATGTCTATTCAGCCTAGCCTTTTCCGCTGTTTCTCTATCAAAGCCAATGCCATTATCCTCTACTATCAGAATAACATTTTCCTTTCCTATGCGTAAAAAAATATCTACCTTAGTGGCTTCTGCATATTTCAACACATTGGCTACCGATTCCTGAACGGTACGATAGCACATCAGATTCACTGGCTTGGATAAACGATTAAAATCCCCCTGAAATTGCCAGTTAAAATCAATATCCCTATGCATTCTGCAAATTGGCTCCAAATACTTCTCTATGGCAGCCCTTAACCCCAAATCTTCCAAAAGCGGAGGATGTAAATCCACAGCCAAACGCCTAATTCCCTCCAAGGTAGTAGAAGTCAACTCCCGGATTTCAAACAGCATTTCCCGCTGCTCATCTGTGGTGAGCCTGTCATGAAGCACCCGCAAATAGGTAAGAATAGAGGCCATAGATTGACTGCTTTCATCGTGAAGCTCTCTGGATATACGCCGCTGTTCATCCTCTCTGGCGGTAAAAAGCTGTTCAATAAGCCATCGGCGATTTTGCTCCTTTAGCTGTAAATCCTCCAACAGGCGATTGTTTTTGTCTACAACATTACGGAGGCCTGTAGACATTTTATTAAAGGTGCTAGCCAAACGGCCTATTTCATCCTTGCTCTCCACCGGCACCTGAATACCATAATTTCCCTTATCCATCTGCTTTACGGCAAAGGACAATCTAGCCACTGGCCGCAAAAATTCATGGGCATATCTGGTAGTAAGAGTGGCTGCCACGGCACAGACCAGAACCACCATCAGTACCACCGCCAGAAAACGCTCCTGTAAACTGGACAGCATGTATTTCTCTGTCAATCCCAGACGAATATAGCCAATGTAACCATCATCAATAGGCACCATAATCTCTTTAATGGTTCCCTCATTACTGCTAAAGCTCATCAGGTCTATATCATCTTTACCATCAGGAACCCTGTGTACAGGCAAGCCCATAGGCAGTCCATCCGTAAAGGTGGAGGCCATCAAGCTGCCATCGGAATGAGTTACCATAATATAGCGAATCTGTTTATTAGCCTCCATAGTTTTGCTCATGCGCTCATGAATGGAAAACTGATTGTCTACCAGAATATCATTGCTGACAGCAGCAGCCAAATAAGTGCCAATCTCTCTGCCTGTGCTAATCAAACTGGTTTCCAAGGTGGACATGACCATGCGCAGCATCATGCCTCCTATCAGCAGACAACACAGGAAAATACTGCCTACAATCAGCACATTAAATTTATAATATATTCCCTGCTCCTTCTTCATGCTACACCCCCGGCAATCTTTCCTTCTGCTGATATTTTCGCTTTAACTCATCATAAGCATCAGGGATTGGCTCCACAAATTTGTCAATAATAGCCTGATGCATAGCTTCTGTCAAATTGGGATCTTCATCCATATGTAGGAAAATTGTCTTTAGCTTCTCCTTATCCTCCTGGGGCAAATCCTGACGCATTACCACAGGCCCTGTAGGTGTAGGCGGCATAATATGAATTATCCTGATTTTTTTATCTATATCAGGATCTGTTTTTTTGGCAAAATAATAAATCTGACTATCTATACCTGCTCCATCTGCCAGCTTGTTAGTCACTGCCCAAATGGATTTGTCATGGTTGTAGGTATAAAAACATTTGTGGAAAAATTGAGCTGATGTAGTGCCAAAATCATCCCACAGCATATAATCAATAGCCAGCCTGCCAGAATAACTTAGCGGATCTGTAAAAGCAAAGGTCTTATTGCGAAGCTGGCTGACACTATCAATATCGCTATCTGCCCTGACAATAATATAGGCCTGATAAAATACTGTATCGTCAGTCTGCACCATTGCCAAAAGCTCCAAGGGTATCATCCCATTGTAGGATGTATAGGCACCAGTGGAAATAAAGGCTATATCTGCTTCTCCTGCTCCCAGCAGCATATTCAGTTCTTCATAGGTTTTTCGCTGAATCAACACTGCTGGACGCCCCATTTGCTGGGAAATATAACGCACCATAGCTTGATAAGACTTACGGGTTTCTATAGGGGAAATTACGGAAGCAAAGGCAATCCGCAAGGGCTTTTGCTCAGAAGCTCCTATTCCCTGATTTATCACCTGGCTGTCCTGAGACTTTGCAAAATCAATGTTCCCCTCCATTGTCTCGCAGCCTGTACACAATATGCATACCAGTAATAAAGCTAGCCGTAAAAATTTAGCCAAACCCTCTCCCCCTTAACAGTAGTTTGTCTATATACAAAAAAGCTGCCACTTCATCGTATAAATCTATTATACAACAAAGTGGCAGCTTTGAAAGTACCAAAAATTACTTTACATTAAGAGCAGCCGTTACGAAGTCCTTAAACAGTGGATGTGGATGGTTAGGACGGGACTTCAGCTCTGGATGGAACTGAGAAGCCACGAACCAAGGATGATCCTTTACCTCTACAATCTCTACCAGGCTGTCATCAGGCAGGGTACCAGCAATAACCATGCCAGCATCAGAAAGCTGCTGACGGAAGTCATTGTTAAACTCATAGCGATGACGGTGACGCTCGCTAATCTCCTCAGAGCCATAAGCTGCATAGGTCTTGGTGTCCTTCTGTACCTTGCAAGGATATGCACCAAGACGCATGGTGCCGCCCTTCTTATCTACATCTACCTGAGAAGCCATCAGGTCAATAACTGGATGGTCAGTCTCGGAATTAAACTCGGTGCTGTGAGCATCAGTCATGCCGCATACGTGGCGGGCAAATTCAATAACTGCACACTGCATACCAAGGCACAGGCCCAGGAATGGAATCTTGTGCTCACGAGCATACTGAATAGCCTTAATCTTGCCCTCAACACCGCGATCACCAAAGCCGCCAGGTACCAGAATACCCTTGCAGCCAGCAAATTCCTCATCCAGATCCAAAGCAGAGTTCTCGATCTTCTCGGAATTTACCCAGTGAATCTTTACAGCAGCATCATTGGCAATACCTGCATGGTGGAGAGCTTCAGTTACAGAAATATAAGCATCTGGCAGCTCTACATACTTACCAACTACAGCCACCTTTACCTTCTTCTGAGGATTCTTAATCTTGTTGACCATCTGAGCCCAGTCCTCCATATTTACAGGACTGTAATCCATACCCAGCTTCTCCAGAACAATGCGATCCAGGCCTTCCTCCTGCATCATCAGAGGAACCTCATAAATGGTATCAGCAGTCAGATTCTCAATAACAGCCTTTTCCTCTACATCGCAGAACAAAGCCAGCTTCTGCTTCATATCCTTGGTCAAAGGCTTCTCAGCACGGCATACCAGAATATCTGGCTGAATACCAATGCCCCGCAGTTCCTTTACACTGTGCTGGGTTGGCTTAGTCTTAAGCTCGCCAGCGGCAGAGATATAAGGAACCAGAGTAACATGAATGTACAGTACATCGTTACGGCCAACTTCCTTCTTGACCTGGCGAATAGCCTCCATAAATGGCAGGGACTCAATATCACCTACAGTACCACCGATTTCGGTAATAACTACATCTGCACCATCGCTGGCAGCCACATCATAAACACGCTGCTTAATCTCATTGGTGATGTGAGGAATAACCTGTACAGTCTTGCCCAGATAATCACCACGGCGCTCCTTGTTAAGAACATTCCAATAAACCTTACCAGTGGTAATATTGGAGCCCTTGGTCAGATTAATATCAATGAAACGCTCATAATGGCCCAAATCCAAATCAGTCTCAGCACCATCATCAGTAACGAAAACCTCGCCATGCTGATAAGGGCTCATAGTACCTGGATCAATATTAATATATGGATCAAACTTCTGAATAGTAACCTTAATACCACGATTCTTTAACAGGCGTCCCAGAGAAGCTGCTGTAATGCCCTTGCCCAAGGAAGAAACCACGCCACCAGTAACGAAAATATACTTTGCCATATTCTGCCTCCTGCTTTAACTATCTATAATCAATCTCTATTAATTGTCTTCCTGAATGCCCTCAAAGAGCTTTTCCTCACGCTGACGAGCGTTCTTGGCCCTGTTGGTAGACGCAGAGCGGGCACCACGGGAGGAACGCTTTGTTTCTGGAGGATTCCACTCAGTCAGGCCCCATTTGCCATCACCAGCATAATGGAAGCGACTGTCCATATTTATCTGGGTATAAACCTCAGAAATAGCCTCTGCCAAAGCCTGAATATTCTTCTGGCGCTTCTCCAGCACCTCCATAATCAGATCCTTGTAATACATAGGAACCTTGCTTTCGTGCAGAATATAAGCTGCAACCTCTACATCAGAGCTTTTCAAAAAATCCACTTGTAAATCTCCTCTCAAAGCCATATAAAATCACATTACATCTATGCTATTTCTATTTTACATCTTTTCTGGCGCAGATACACCAAGAATTCCCAAAGCATGACGAATTGTATGAGCTGTAACATTAACCAAGGCCAGACGTGCCTCTGCCAGCTTATCATCAACGCCCAGAATACGGCACTGATTGTAGAAGCTATGGAAGCAGCCTGCCAACTCATAAGCATAGCGGGCAATACGCTGTGGCGCATACTCTGCCGCTGCTCTATCAATCTCCTCCTCATACTCCTGCAGCTTATTGATAATAGCCACCTCAGTATCATCCTGCAGCAGGGAAAGCTCTGGAGCCTCTCCTACAGACAGACCATTCTCGGCAGCCTGACGGAAAATACTGCAAATTCTAGCATGGGCATACTGGATATAATAAACTGGGTTTTCGTTGGAACGGCTCTTAGCCAAATCCAAATCGAAATCCAACTGGCTATCCATGGAACGCATAATGAAGAAATATCTAGCTGCATCAGTGCCTACTTCTTCAATCAGCTCTGCCAAGGTAACAGTCTGACCAGTACGCTTGCTCAGCTTCACCATCTGACCGCCCCGCAGAAGACGAACCATCTGCAAAAGCAGAACATCCAGCTTGTCTGCATCATAGCCCATAGCACTGATAGCAGCCTTGACACGGCAGATATAGCCATGATGGTCTGCACCCCAGATATTAATTAAACGGCCAAAGCCTCTGTCCAGCTTGTCCTTGTGATAAGCAATATCAGCAGCCAAATAGGTAGGAACACCGTTATCACGAATAACTACTCTATCCTTATCATCACCATAATCGGTAGACTTCAGCCACAAAGCACCATCCTGCTCATAGATTTTGCCATTCTCCTGCAGCTGCTGACAAGCAGCCTTTACCTTATCTGGATGAAGAGTACGCTCACTAAACCATACATCAAAGGTACAGTTAAAAGCTTCCAAATCCTCCTTCAAGGCTGCCAGCTTCTCCTTAAGAGCCAGCTCCTTGAAGATACCCATTCTTTCATCTTCGGACATATGCAGGTATTTTTCCCCATCCTTATTGATAATCCGCTGAGCAGTATCAATAATATCTGCACCGTGATAGCCGTCCTCTGGGAAATCTGCTTCCTGAGCCTTGCCCAAAAGCTCTAAATAACGATGATTTACGGAACGAGCCAAATTATTAATCTGGTTGCCGGCATCATTAATATAATACTCACTGCTTACATTATAACCAGCAGCCCGCATAACATTTACCAAAGCACTGCCTGCAGCTGCACCACGGCCATGACCTACATGGAGAGGGCCTGTTGGATTCGCACTAACATACTCTATCTGAATTGGCTCAGCATCCTTGGCAGGCAGCTGACCGAAGCTATCGCCTCTAGCAATAATATCTGCCAGACCATCGTAAAGCACATTGGACTTTAAGTAAAAATTAATAAAGCCTGGTCCTGCAATCTCAATCTTGTCCAGCCATTCACCCTGAATACGCTTCTGAAGCTCCTGAGCAATCATACGAGGATTCATATGAAAGGCCTTGGCAGACTGCATAGCTACATTTGTAGCAAAATCACCTAATTCCTTCTTAGGCGGAACCTCCAATACGATTTTAGGCAGCTGAGCCTCTGGAAAAACGCCATCCTTAATGGCAGCTTCCGCAGCTGCTTCAATACTATGTAATAGTGTTTCTTTAATATCCAATAGAAAAGCCTCCCTATTTATGTCTGCCCTGTTAAGTGGCAGTAAACCTTATTTCCAAATCATAATGACCTACAGCTGCACCATTGGCCTCCAGAGAATATACCAGATGAATACTTCCCTGATTTTCTTGAAACTCTGAGCTTAGCTCATGGGTATGCATTACAAGTTCCATTGTACCATAGGGGGTATGATAATCCGCCCTGGTTTCTCCCTGCAAAATAAAACTTTGTCTTGAGCTAACCAATCCCTGACGGATGATAGTCAACTCCCTATCTCCTAATTTAATAACTGTTGGCACCTGCTCCTTGGGAGATAAATGCTTATCCATATAACGGATATAATGCTTGCCACCCTTGCATCCATAGCTTCCCTGAGCCTTGTGCTCCACAATTTCCACCTTGCCATTCAGGTCCTTTTGCTTGGCCCTGATGATAATTTCTACACTATCCAATCCTGCAAAGCTCCTTATATAAAAACACTCATGTTCTATATTTTGGTTTCGAACAAAACTATACACTATTATAACTCCTAAATTATTTGGAGTCAATGTTATTGTATGGAGTTTCCTGAAAGGAATTTTCTGCACAGTTAGGATAAAAAACATAAAAAAGGAATCGCAATTGAGGTACAGTCTAAATGAAAAATCTGTTGACAGCTTCCATTGAAGTACAATTCAAAATACGATTCCTCTGCTTTTATTCTACAGCAATATCTATCTCTACAATATGGCCGCCCATATCCATAGTAACAGTCAAAAACTGACCGCCGCTAATACGAATACCGGCACCTGCACCTACGGTCAGGCTTGGGGTGGAAATATCCACTTCCCGGCCCAAGGAAGCCAAATTGGTAGCGGCTGTAGCTGTAAGCATATTGGACATTTCAGAGATGGCACTCTGGGCCATTTCATCAAAATCAGCCACAGGCATGCCCATCATCATGGTGGAGGCAATAAATTTTGCTGTCTCCTCGTCCATATTGTATACTACATTTCCCCGGATTTCCTTGGTAAAGCCTACCAACACAGCAACACCGCGGCTGTTGATATGCTTATCCTGTACTCCCATGCCGGTGCGTTCAGGTGTGGGAAAACCCATCTGGGGCAACACTGTAGTAAAGGCATCTATAAATGGATTTACCAATTTTACATCCATGTTCACACACTCCTTGCAAAACCGACATTCATAAAGATATCACCCAGCTCGGTTTTGGCCTTTATGTTGAAAGCAATCAAATCTGGATTGGATAGCTTAATGTTAACACCGCTAATAATCCCTGGTGGCGTCAGACGCATTTCTCTGTCCTTAATAACATCATTAATGCGTGAAATACCATGACCAGCAATAATATTGCCGGTTTCCTCTACAGCCGCCTGAGCCTCAAACTCAGAAACTGTATCCTCCTGCAGAATCCTGCTGGCAAATTTTAGCATAGTTTCTGTATCCATATAGAATGCTACTCTGCCCCGAGGCTCTCCTACAATACCAATAATAACAGCCACGCCATCCAAATTCAGAGCACCAACATCTTCCTCCTGAATCTCAATCTCAGATTCCAGGCCTCCAATCTGGCTCAAACCATCAGCAAATGCCTTGGCATAGGTCGTTACATAGGAATCACGGTATACTGTATTAATTCCCACCTTGTCTTGGCACAAAATCATCAGCGTATCCAACAGTTCATTGGTGCTGATAGGCTTCTGCAAAAAGGAACTAATTCCTGCCAGACGTCCATGCATGATGAGCTTAGCATCCTTCATAGCACTAATCATGACAATACGACAGTTAGAGTCTATGGCATGAATCCGTCTGCTGCACTCAACACCATCAGCATCCGGAAGGTTCATATCCATTGTTACTACATCTGGTCTGGTTTTAGCGTACAAATCAATTGCTGCAGCTGCATTTTCCGCCATGGCACATACTTCAAAATTTGTTTTAGCCAGCATAGAGCTAATCATCATGCGACTAATCTTGGAGTCATCTACCACCATAACCCTAACTTTTTCCACAAAAATCACCTGCACTTTTCTCTCTATAACATCTAGTTAATAAATTCGCCACAAAATCGCAAAATCCTTTTTATGTGGTAAAAAAGTCATGTACCTTGAAAATCCCCCCCAACAGCCGTTGAGGGGGAATAATCACTGTTTTCCTATATTATATATTAGAACGCTCTACTGCGTCAAACAAATCCGTAATTTCTTTACTTGGTTCTTTATCCAATAGGCTGACAATATAAATAGCCAAAAGGCCAAAGAAAAAGCCTGGAATAATTTCATAAAGACCGAACAAAGCCAGCTGCTTCCATACCAGAACAGTAACACCGCCTACTACGATACCAGCCAACACACCGTTGCGAGTGGTACGGCGCCAGAAAAGGGACATCAGCACTGCTGGACCAAAGGTTGCCGCAAAGCCCGCCCAGGCATAGGCTACCATTTCCAGAATAAAGCTATTAGGATTCATGGCCAAGGAAATAGCCATAGCGGAAATAATCAATACTGCGGCCCGGCTAACCCATACCAATTCTGTATGGCTGGCATCCTGACGAATAACAGAACGATAAAAGTCCTGAGAGAAAGCAGAAGCAGCTACCAAAAGCTGAGAGGATGCAGTACTCATAATGGCTGCCAAAACAGCAGAGAGAATCAAACCTCCCACAAATGGATCAAAAAGCTTCTCTGTCATAATCAGCAAAACCTTTTCTACATCAGGGCCGTTCAAAGGCTCAGTAAGATAAACATTACCTACCATACCTACAAAAACAGCTGCAATCATAGAAATAGAATACCAGCCTACGGCAATTCGCTTGGAACGCTTCAACTCGCTGGTGGAGCTAATAGCCATAAATCTTACCAGAATATGAGGCTGACCAAAATATCCTAAACCCCAGCCCATGAGAGAAATAAAGGCAATAAAGGAAATGGTACTGCCATCAGGGTTCATGAAAGGATTGAAAAAGGTAGGATTTACAATATCAATGGCGTTCAGAGATGTTTCCACACCACCCATTACATGCATGGCAAAGGCTGGCACAATAACAATAGCAAAGAACATCATAATGCCCTGAATAAAGTCAGTCCAGCATACCGCCATAAATCCACCAGTCAGAGTATAGAATACTACTACAAAGGCGCCAATCAGCACTGCTGTAGTATAATCAAGACCAAAAAGGGTACTGAATAGCTTACCGCCGCTGACAAAGCCAGAGCTGGTATAAATAACGAAGAAAATAACAATAAATATGGCCGGTACAATCCTTAATAGATTGCTCTTATCGTTAAATCGGTTCTGAAAAAAGTCCGGCAAGGTAAGGGAATTATTGGCCATTTCTGTATAACGACGCAATCTCTTGGCTACAAAATGCCAATTGGCCCAGGTGCCAAGGCCAAGACCTACAGCTATCCAGGCTGAGCTAAAGCCTGCCAAATAGGCAGCTCCTGGTACACCCATCATCATCCAGCCACTCATATCCGAAGCCTCGGCACTCATAGCCGTTACCCAGGCTCCCAGCTTGCGGTTGCCAATAATATAGTCATCCATGCTATTAGTCTTGCGATAATAATAAATTCCTATGGCCATCATCAGGCCCAGATACAAGACAAATGCTATAATTACTGAGATATTATCCACGTGTTATGCCTCCTATAAAAAAATACAGATACAATTATATTAAAGAATGAAATTTTTTGCAAATGATATATGCAATGTATACATCATTTCCAAAAGATTTGCCCCTTTGACTGTAAAATGCTATGATGAACTAGCAATATTTGAATTGAAAGGAGTACAGGTCATAGGACATCGACATTATGACCATGATTGCATATGGACATTATCAACAAAGCAAAGCATCATTTTCTTACTAAGGAATTTTTTCTCTTTCTCATTATCGGCTGTATCAACACCTTTAATGGCACCTTTATAGCCTGGCTCTGTTCCTATCTTAGCCCTTATAACAATCTAAACTTTAATATTGGCTATATCATAGGCAACATCATCGCCTACTGGATGAACAGCCGGATTATTTTCCATGAGAATCTAAGCCTGCACAGATATGTAAAATTCTTCATTTCCTATATCCCTAACTACCTTATTCAAAATGTAATCGTAATTATCTTCTACAATATGCTTCACTTCCCACCAGTATTCAGCTATCTGCTGGCGGCAGTGCTGGGCATACCTGTAACCTTCCTAATGGTAAAGATTTTTGCCTTTGGCCGCAAATAAAATACCTGTCCCATTTCAGGCACTAAAAAAACCTCTCATGAGCGGAGAGGCTTTTTTAGTGTGTATTATATTTAGGAGAGTTAGCTTTTTGGATTTTAGCTTTCCTCAAGCTCAAATATAATATACCACAATTGATAATCATTTTCAAGTAGAATTTGAGAATTTTTCTCATTTTTTTGCAACAACTAAAAAGAACGCTATTTATTCCCTAGAAGCCGTGTTTCAAAATTCCTCGTCTTTAGGCTTGCCTCTGGCAATAAGATAAAGAGGACGATGCTTAACCTCCTCAAAAACTCTGCCTAAATATTCGCCTAAAATTCCCAGCACCATCATCTGCATGCCGCCGAAGAACAAAATGCAGGCAGTAATAGTAGCCCAGCCAGCCACGGCATCATTGAGGATAAATTTGGCAATCAGCACATGAATAATCATCAACAGGCTGATAATACCGCAAAGGGTACCAATATACAATCCCAGCCTTAAAGGAATAACAGAATAGGCCAACACTCCATCAATGGCAAAATTCAGCATCTTGCGAGGTGAGAACTTGGAAACACCAGCATAGCGCTTAGGAGCCACAAATTCAATCTGCACCTGACGAAAGCCCATAGCCCCAATCATGCCACGAATAAATCTGGCATGCTCTCTATAACGGCGGAAAGCCTTTACTACCACCTTGTCCATTAGGCGGAAATCAGAGCCTCCCTCCTGAATATGCACATTGGACAGCATATTCAGCACCTTGTAGTAATAATAGGAGGTGAGCTTCTTCATAGCAGAAACACCCTGAGTTGTTTTGCGGATGGTCTGTACCACCTCATAGCCTTCCTCCCACTTTTTCAGCAGGACAGGTATCAGCTCTGGTGGATGCTGCATATCACCATCCATAGTAATAACTGCATCTCCATCAGCATGATCCAGACCGCAGGTAAGAGCCAGCTGATGACCTGAGTTTCTGGCCAAAAAAATAGATTGTACTCGTTTATCCTTTTGTTCCAGAGAACGAAGAATTTCCCGGCTTCTATCCTTGGAGCCATCATCTACAAACACTAATTCAAAATCATAAGGCAGTGGTGCCATGTTTTCACAAACACTTTCATAAAAGTGCTGGATATTATCCTCCTCGTTAAACACAGGTACCACAATAGATACTAATTTCATTTATACACCAGTCTTTTCTTTTTTTACAATAAAATAACGCTATACATGGTATATTATAGCGTTATCTTATTTAATTAACAAGTCCAGCCTTTTTAGCGAATTCTTCGCTGACGGCAACGAGGCTGGCCCAATATTTCTGCTGACAAAATAGCCTGTGCCAGAGACAAATTCTCCAGCCCCATGAGCTTGCCACTCTGCTTGGCTTTTTCCTGTCCCAGCTGGTTATCCTCTTCAGCCGCCTTCAATGTCTCAGACTGAGCCAAATCCTCCTGCTGATATTTCTTTTCCAGATAGCTCTGAGTTTCCACCTTTAGCTGAATGCCCTCCTGGTTCTTCGAAACAGGAGGCTTAATATCCGGCAGCTTCTGTCCCTTAGGAAAAGGCTTGTTTTTCATTTTTACCTTAGGCTTTTTCTTATCCCCCAGGTTGCCTAATATTGTAATCAGAGCAAAGATAAGAAAGGGCAGTATGCTTCCTAGCTTGTCAAAGAAATCCATATTCTCACCAACTTACTTGATGGCTGGAGGTGTCAGCTGACTATCTCCAGTGCTTTTGCTAATGCTGTCCCGCATTTCTGTATCAGCCTGAATATTCTTCAGATTATAATAGTCCATAACCCCCATATTACCCTTGCGGAAGGCTTCTGCCATAGCATGAGGCACCTCGGCCTGTGCTTCCACCACCTTGGCCTCCATTTCCTGGGTATAGGCCTTCATTTCCTGCTCCTTGGCTACAGCCATAGCACGACGCTCCTCAGCCTTGGCCTGGGCAATACGCTTGTCTGCCTCAGCCTGATCTGTCTGCAGCTCCGCACCAATATTACGGCCTACATCCACATCGGCAATATCAATGGACAAAATCTCAAAGGCAGTACCTGCATCCAGGCCCTTGCCCAACACAGTCTTGGAAATATCATCTGGGTTAGCCAGTACATCATTATGGCTGTCAGAGGAACCAACAGTGGTAACAATACCCTCACCAACACGGGCAATAATTGTAGGCTCTCCTGCACCGCCTACCAGACGGTCAATATTGGCACGGACAGTTACCCTAGCCTTAATCTTCAGCTCAATACCATTGCGAGCCACAGCAGATACCACCGGAGTTTCTATAACCTTAGGATTAACACTCATCTGCACTGCTTCCAGCACATCACGGCCCGCCAAATCTATAGCGGCAGAACGCTCAAAAGGCAGGGGAATCTGTGCTCTATGAGCTGCAATCAAAGCATCTACTACCTTGTCCACATTACCACCAGCCAGGAAATGAGCCTCCAACTGATTTACCTCCACATCAAGGCCAGCCTTATTGGCCTTAATCAGAGGCAAAACAATCTTAGAAGGTACTACCTGACGCATTCTCATCCCCACCAAGGTAATAATATTCAGGGATACATTGGCTGCTCTAGCCGCAATCCACAATCTCAGGGGTACAAAATGCAAAAACAGACCGATAAATACAATGGCCAGCAAAACCCAGAAAAATCCCATATCGCTTAACAAATCCAGCAATCCGTATTCTTCCATTCTCTTCATCCTTTCCTTTACCAACAACTATACATCTTACTCCGTTACAGGGCGCACTACCACGCGATTACCTGTAACCTGAGTAACAACTACCTTGTGGCCCTTGGTAATATAATCACCCTCAGAAACCACATCTATCGGATTATTATCTATAACGATGGTTCCGGCAGGACGCAGCTCACGGGTGACAATCCCCTGTCTGCCAACCAGATCCAGATGCTCTGGAGCACTGATATAACCTTCCTTGGTAGAGGTTTGCTCCCGCAGAATCATCCTGTGCCATAGATTAGCCCAAAAGCCCATAGTGATTCCTCCCTTTCCAAAGTCTTTATCTATTATACCATGTTCGGTATTTTGTTGTATACAACAAAAAAGAGACTGCCTATCGCAATCTCTACATTTCATATATGGTGGGCGCTAACGGGATCGAACCGCTGACATTCTGCTTGTAAGGCAGACGCTCTCCCAGCTGAGCTAAGCGCCCATATATAGGGGATTACTCCCCGTTAAATCAAGATGGTGACGCGTACGGGATTCGAACCCGTGAAGCCGCCGTGAAAGGGCGGTGTCTTAACCACTTGACCAACGCGCCATTTGGCTCCTCGAGTAGGATTCGAACCTACGACAGCCTGATTAACAGTCAGGTGCTCTACCGACTGAGCTATCGAGGAGTGTTTTGTCACATGACGTCGACAAGTGTTATTATATGATAAGTCGCAAATAAATGCAAGCTTTTTTTGAAAAAATTTCAAAAAAATTTATTTCCCTGAAAAAACACTATTTTACAAACATTGCTAAATTCAAATTTCATATCTTTTTTTAAGAAAAAGGGCAACTGTTTACATAACTGTTGCCCTTACTTTTAATGTCACAAATCATATATCATAGATAATCTAATCTTCTTATTTCACAGTTGCTTGGTATTGCATATCTTCCAGTTCTCTATTAGCTGTTTCTGGCAAGAACTTCTTTACCACGAAAAATGACATTGCACAACACACACCATAAAACATATATGTAGGAGCCAAACCAAAGCTTTCTAGCATTGGCGGAAAAGTCCAGGTAACAATAATATTGCCAATCCAATTGGCACAGGTAGCAATTCCCAAGCCTGTAGTACGAATTCTATTTGGGAAAAGTTCTCCCAAGACTACCCATACAGCAGGTCCCCAAGTAAAACAGAAAAAGATGTAAAAAAGATGAGCACTAATCAAAGCCATCCAAGCCAAATTCTGAGCTAAAAGCAAGCCATTTTCAGTCTGCTCTGCATTGAGAAAAATAAAACCTGTAATCCATAAAAAGATAGCCATACCTACAGAACCTGTAAGAAGTAGTTTGCGCCTTCCTACTCTATCAATGGTAAACATACCTACTACAGTCATGATAACACCAATAGTAGTGGTTCCTATTGGTACAGCAAAAGACAGAGACTGAGAAAAGCCCACAGCACTCCACAGAGAAGATGCATAGTACAGGATAATATTAATCCCTGTAAACTGAGAAATAAATGCTATAACGATACCAACCCATACCACTGGCAAAAACAGAGTCTTAGAGGACAAAACATTCTTTACAGATACCACATCATCCAAATTACCCAAGGAAGATCGAATTTCCTTCACCTTTTCCAAAGGCTTAGACTCTCCAACATATTTTGTCAATACATCTGCTGCTTCCTTATCCTTTCCCAAGGTTACCAAATAACGTGGAGACTCAGGCAGTTTCAAAGCCATAATTCCATACAACACAGCCGGAAACAATTCCACCAACAGCATCCATCTCCATGCCAGCAGACCGCCCCATAATTCGTTATTGGGAGAACCCGCTATATTTGACAAGGCATAGTTGGAAACAAATGAAATAAACAACCCAATAGCAATAGCCAGTTGCTGAAGGCTCCCCAATCTGCCACGAAGATGAGCTGGTGCTACCTCTGCAATATAAGCCGGAGCTATAACAGCAGCGATACCAACACCTAAACCTCCTATAAAACGCCATACAACAAATGACCAAAGAGATCCAGCCAAAGCAGAGCCTAAAGCAGATACAGAAAACAGAAAGGCTGCTGTCAACATAACGCGCACGCGACCAAATTTCATAGCTGCTACACCTGCATACCATGCTCCTAAAGCAGAACCAAATAACACGGAGGCCACTGCAAAGCCTAACTCACCACTGGTAAGTCCAAAGCCATATTCAACACTCTTAATTGAATCAACAGCACCACTAATAACTGCCGTATCAAATCCGAATAAAAATCCACCTAGCGCCGCAATAACGGAAATGTAAATTACTGCCATACCCCTCAACCTCTTTTCTTTTCACTTAACCAACGGAAAATAGATTTTCCATTTTTTTCAGGCATATCATCGTACATATACAGGAATGCACAATGTTGGTTTATCTTTTTCCCCTGAACCAACACTTCATTATAAGAGGTTATATTTACCTCATTGTTCCTCTGTAAATAATCTGCTATATATCTTGTATTCTCTGGATTAACCGTATCATCAGCTGTGCAATATACCAGCCATACAGGCACGTCTACATTGCTTAATGTACTATCCTCTGGAATATTTGCAGGACAGGACAAAATCGCACCAGCAAAACGAGAGGAACGTCCCAAAAGCTGTAATCCCTGCCACCCCCCCATTGATGCCCCTGATATATATATACGCTGTCTATCAATATCTGGATATTTGTTCAAATAATATTCTATTAGAGCCAATAATTCATCAGTATAATCCTTAGCCCCATACATTTTTACCCCTTCCGCCTCAAACTCCCTTAGCCAATAATCTGGAGACTGAGGGGCAACTACATAGGCACCGCCAAATATTTTTTGAACATTAGTCTCTACAAAAGCTACGGCTTCCCTGTCTGCCAGTAAATTAGAAGCATTGCTGCCTCCCTCACCAGCACCATGAAGGCATAGAATCAGCGGATGTTTATCTGCTATAAGCTTTGGCTCAAAAAAACTAGTATAAAATTCTCTCACCTGCTCCTGAGAAAACGCCTCTATACCCTTCTGTTTTGCTGGTAAGCACATCCAATACTCACCAGCTTTACCAATAGTGCCATCTGAAAAATAAATATCAACATTCTGAACTAATTTATATTCCATATGACATACCAGCTGTGTAAATTTACCTATAATAAATTTCAGCAACTTAGTGGCCTGATAGGCCTCATCCTTAGGCAAAATCAAATATATTTCTTTATCAGAAAGAATTTCAATACCACAAATAGGTATTTTTTTCCATTTTCCTTGAGTATTTTCACTGCAAATTTCTAAGGAAAATGTTTTAAAAGTCAAATCACTTCCTTTTATTTTTTTAGGAACACAAACTTTTATCCCTATTACCTGTGCGCCAGTGGTTCTAACTTCCACTACAGGCTGAAATCTATTTTGCATTATATCACCCCTCAAATTACTTTTTCGCCATAATTTTCCTACAGTAATAGAACGAAATAATATTGAACCTAGGCATATTATCTGTTATGATAATATCATTCAATAAAAATAAATACTATCATTATTATCATAAAAAATATAACAATCGTCTTTTGGAGCTGTATTATGAAAAGAAAAATGACTGTGTTAGCCAATTCCTGTGAAATCATTAATTACAATATACCAGGAACCGATTTTGCCCTACAATATAACAAGCTTTCCTATTTCGACAATATGCGTGCAATGTGTCATTGGCATGAAGAAATAGAAATGATTCGTATCCTAACAGGAGAAATGCTTTTTTATGTTAACGGCCATGAATATCCACTTAGCGAAGGACAGGGATTAATTGTTAATTCAAAACAGCTTCATTACGGCTGTGCCAGGGATAACCATGATTGCGATTTTTACTGTATTATCGTACATCCCAATGTATACAATTCACAAAGCGATATTTACAAAAACTTTGTTGAAAAAATCATTCACAATGATACCATTGAGGCCTTATTGCTTGAAGAAAGCAATATCATAGAGTCAAAAATCATAAAGGAAATAGATACCTTAATGCAAACCTACAAACAAGGTCCTATCTGTAAGGAAATGGTCTGCAATGGCATACTATATAACATCTGGTTTTATTGTTACCAAATATTATCCAAACGTTATGATTTATCCACAAAAATCAAAGATAACAATCTCATATTACAGCGGCAGATGACAAATTTTATTTATCAGAATTACAATGAAACAATTTCTTTAGCAGATATTGCAGCGTCTGGCAATATCTGTCGTAACAAATGCTGCCAACTCTTCAAACGCTATGTCCAGCAATCTCCTATTAATTTTCTCAACGCCTATCGCCTAAAGAAAAGTCTTGAATTACTCCGTGATTCTGATTTATCCATTACAGAAATAGCTACTGCCTGTGGATTTAATCATCTCAGCTATTTTGAAAAATTATTTTTCCGTCACTATAAGCAAACGCCTCGTCATTATCGCCAAACAAAACTAAAATAACAAATACAATACAAAAGGACAGGCCTATGTCCCTGGGATTAAGGGAAGTCCTGTCCTTCTGCTTTTCAGTTGAATCTATATAGGGAAATCCAACTGAACATCAAATATATATTAATTTAAGGAAACGGCTAAAGAATCTATCGCCGGCTATAGCTGCAATTACTCTGCAGCTGATGCGGCGCGACGCATTGCTGCGTTAGCCTTAATCTGTCTCTCTCTGTCCATACGGCTGCTGGAGAAGCGCTGGAATCTACCCATAGACAGGAAGTATGCTCCCAAGCCAATGATGGAAACCACAGCGGCACACACATATACAGCCTCAAAGCCAAAGCCTGGCACCAGAGTACCCATGCAATATGGGCCTACACCAATACCTAAATCCAACAGTACAAAGTAGGTAGAGGTGGCTACACCAATCTGACGGGATGGAGCGCAATGTACAGCCAAAGCATGACAGGCAGCAGTAATACTACCATAGCCGCCTCCTAGCAGCAGACCGCCAGCCAGCAGTACATAATCATTACCGGCGATAGCAATAGTTGCCATAGACAGTATCAGCAGTATCAGAGATGGATAAAGCACTACATTACCACCCTTGTTGTCCAAGAGCCAGCCGGTCAAAGGACGGCTCAGGAAGGAGGTAGCAGCAAAGGCGATAAAGAAAAGCTGACCGCCCAGCTCTGCCATGCCCTTGGAGGCAGCATATTCACCCAGATAACTCAATACAGTGGAATAGCAGATACCGCCGATAAAGGCTACCAAAGAAATACCTACGGAATTCTTGGCAATAAAATCTCTCCAGGAGAAAGTGTGGAACTGCTCCACCTCCCGCTCAGTCAAAGTACGCTCAGGCACCTTAATCAGGCAGGAAAGTACAAAGATAACCAAGGTCAATGCACTACAGAAGGTAATGCTCATGGTAAAATCACCAGAATTAATAAAGGTCAAGGCCAGGAATGGACCTACGGCAGAAGCCATAGTTACACCCAAGGTAAAGTAACCTATGCCAGTACCCATTTTGTGAATAGGCACCAAAGCCGCTACAATGGTGCTGGCAGCAGTGGAGGTAGAACCAAAGGCCATACCATGCAGCAAGCGAACTGCCATAAATACATATACATTAGGGCACAGCAGATACAGCAGAACCATCAGGAAGTAGGAAGCTGTACCACCTAGGAACAGCTTGCGACGGCCAATCAAGTCAATATAGCGGCCTGCTGGCAATCTGGCAAAAAGAGCACCTACAATAAAGAGTCCTGATGCCGCACCTGCGGTGCTGATGGATACATTCCAATTGCTGATAGCGTAGCTGGTAGACCAGAGCATCAGCTGGAAGTGTACTACATACACCAAAAAGTTAATAATAATATCAAAGATATAGCTGGGAGTCCATAACTTCTCCCCATTGTTATTGCTGGCAGCCACAGCACCGTTTTCCTTTTTCTCAGCTGCACCAGTGTTAAATACCGGTTTGTCCACGGACATTTCTACGTGCACTCCTTTCATTTGGGCGATATCATCCTCTTGGCACAGCTCATTAAGCTGGCCCAATCCCTGCGTCATAACAATTCTTTCTGCCTCACTCTGCGTGATGCCCATTTCCTCAGAAAGCTCTGTCATGAAACCAATATCATTATGTCTCATTGGGAATCTATCTCCTTTCGCTGCATATAGTAAACCCAAGCGTAAAAAATGTCCAATAGTCAATGGTCATTTTTCCTTATGCAGAAAATGCATGAAGAAGGACAGAGAAATACCTAACTAGCCCATAACTACTCTTTTATTGAGCCAGTTTGTAAAATATCCATATTTCCACCATTATGTTTATCATGCATAAGATTTGATTTATAACTTGCATGAAAAGCATTATTGATTTTTCAAATAACTTTGTTTATAATCTACTATGGCTTTATAGAAATAAGTTATCATTTCTTGAAAAATTCTCTATTTTAAAGTCAATTGCAAAAATTTTTCACCTCATCTAAAAGGAGCCATTTTTTCATGGAATTACATCAATTAGAATATTTCCGCACCCTGGCCCATATCAAGCATTTTACCAATGCCTCCAAGGCCATAGCTGTTTCTCAGCCTGCCCTCAGCCGTTCCATTGCCAAGCTGGAAGCAGAATTAGGAGTACAGCTTTTTGACCGCAGTGACAAACAGCTGGAGCTGACTGCCGAAGGCAAAAAATTTCTCTTTTATGTGGAAAAAGGATTACATCAATTAGATTTGGGCCGTCGTACCATTACCTCCTCCTCCCCGGATAACGGCATTGTCCGCCTCTCCTTTATTCAATCTCTGGGAGGATATTTTGTGCCCAATCTCCTTTGTGCCTTTCGAGAGGAACATCCCAATATTTCCTTTTCCTTGAATCAGGATGATCCCATGAATCTGGGGGAACAGCTGCGGGATGGCAAAACCGACCTGTGCCTTTGCTCTGCTATGGTACCTGTAGAGCGGGTAGGCTGGATGTACCTTTGCTCCGAGGAGCTTTATCTAGTGGTACACCGCAAGCATCCTTTGGCCTCACGACAAGAAATCAGTCTACAGGATATAGATGGGGAGCCATTTATTGTGCTGGAGCCTCAATATAACCTGCGGGTATTAACAGACCAGTTCTTTGATTTGGCTGGTGTTACTCCTAATATTATCTTTGAGGGGGCAGATGTATTCTCCGTAGCGGGATTGGTTAGAGCAAAATTGGGTATTACCCTGCTGCCTAAGATACCGGCCCTTTGCTCCCCCGAGCTGGTTTTCCTGCCCATATCCTTCCCTGTTTGCCAGAGAGCCATTGGTATCGCCTGGAATACCGCTTCCCCTCTCTCTGAATCTGCCACTATCTTCCAAAAATTCATCCTGAACAAATATATTCATCAGGAAGAATAGGCAAATGATACAACCTTATAAAACATGGTAATCGAAACTGTCCCCAAGGCTGCTGGTATAAACAAAATTTATGCCAGCAGCCTTTACTTTTGTATATAATACTGTATACAAAAGACTTTGTAATCATGAACTATTAATAATATTTATAATTTATTCCAATATAGATTAAAAATTACTATGCTTATTTTTTATAATATTATTGCTTTTATTTATGATTAAGAGTACAATATGCCTTGTGAGGTTAATTTGTTACACAAATAATCTTGGTAATAAAATTTAGGAGGGAATATTTTTATGTTTAAGCGAATTCTAATTGCCAATCGTGGCGAAATAGCTGTGCGAATTATCAGAGCCTGCAAGGATCTTGATATTGAAACCGTTGCTATTTACTCAGATGCTGATGCCAATGCCATGCATGTACAGCTGGCGGATTTAGCCTACAATGTAGGCCCTGCTGATGCCAGTGAAAGCTATTTGAATATGAAAGCCATTTTAAATGCCGCTATTGAATCCGGTGCGGATGCCATTCACCCCGGCTATGGCTTTCTTTCCGAAAATGCAGATTTCGCCGACATGGTTACTCATGCTGGCCTTACCTGGATAGGGCCTCTGGCTGTTACCATCCGTCAGGTTGGTGACAAAGATGTAGCCAGGGCCTCTATGGAGCCATCAGGGATACCTATGGCCAAGGGCAGTGACCCTCTTACAAGTAATGAAATGGCTATAGAGGCTGCCAAGGAGGTAGGCTATCCTGTTATTCTCAAGCCTGTTTCCGGTGGCGGTGGCAAGGGAATGTTTGTGGCACACAATGCAGAGGAGCTGCAGGAAATTCTGCAGGTTGCTGATGTTACCAAGACCAAATTTTACTTTGAACACTATATTGAGCGCTCCCGCCATATTGAAGTACAGGTTGTAGCCGACAACTATGGCTCCATTATTCATCTGGGCGAGCGTGAATGCTCCATCCAGCGCCGAAACCAGAAGCTACTGGAAGAATCCCCTTCCATTGCTTTGACTGAGGCCATGCGGGAGGAAGTAGGCCTGCTGGCTGTCAAAGCAGCCAAAAGCGTTCATTACACCAACATTGGCACCGTTGAGTTCCTGCTGGATTTGTCCAATAACAAATTCTACTTTATGGAAATCAATCCAAGAGTACAGGTAGAGCATGGCATTACCGAGGCCGTTACCGGCGTTGATTTGGTGCGTACCCAGATAAGGATTGCTGCGGGAGAACCGCTGAATATCTGCCAGCGGGATGTACACTTCCAAGGCCACGCCATTGAGTGCCGCATTAATGCCGAAGATCCTGACCATAATTTCATGCCATCTCCAGGCAAAATCACCAAATGGCATGAGCCTGGCGGCCCAAGAATCCGTTTTGACAGTGGCTTTATGGCGGATTTGTCCATTGAGCCTTATTACGATTCCCTCATTGCCAAGGTTATTGCCCACGGCAAAACCAGAGGCGATGCCATCAAGATTATGGAGCGGGCTTTGCAGGAATTTCAGGTGGAAGGGGTTAAGACCACCATTCCTCTGCATCAGCGGATTCTGGAGGACGATTATTATCGTACTGGCAATATTGATACCCAGTTTATTAAGAACCGCCTCCATGTATATGAGTCCATGCCTCCCAAGAAGCACTCCTTAAAGGAACTGCAACAATATGCCAAAAATGCTGATGATATGATGTATTATATCAACTAAAAAAAACTCCTAAAGCAAGCCATACCATAGGCTTCTGCTTTAGGAGTTTTATTTTGTTATATTCAGGCCAGTCCTGCCAAAGTGCCTAGTTGATAAACCAAAAAGGCTATACACCAAGCAATAGCACACTGGATTACTACAACAGCTACCGCTGCTCCCCGACCACCCATTTCATTGCGGATGGTGGAAATAGCTGCCACACAAGGGGTGTACAGCAGGGTAAAAATCAGGAAAATCATGGCTGTAAAAGGCGTAAAGAGGGTATTTACCTTGTCTGCATTGCCTCCCAGCAATACTGTCAAAGTAGAAACCACGCTTTCCTTGGCCGCAAAGCCAGTAATCAAGGCTGTGGAAATCCGCCAATCCCCAAAGCCTAAAGGACTGAAAATTGGAGCAATCACATTGCCCAGCAAAGCCAGCAGACTATCCTCTGGGCTGGCTGCCAGATTCAGCCTGATATCGAAGTTTTCCATAAACCATATCAGCACAGAGGCTACAAATATAATGGTAAAGGCCTTTTGCACAAAGCCCTTGGCCTTATCCCAAATCAAACGCACAACGCTTTTGGCCGAAGGAATACGGTAATTAGGCAATTCCATGACAAAGGGCACCGGCTCCCCTTTAAAGACGGTTTTCTGCAAAACCAGAGCATAACCAATAGCGCAGACAATACCTAAAAGATACAATCCCAGCATAACCAAGGCCTGATAGTTGCGAGGAAAAAAGGCCGCAATCAGCAGGGTATAAATAGGCAGCTTAGCGCTGCAGCTCATAAAGGGAGTAAGCAATATGGTCATTTTTCTATCCCGTTCACTGGATAGGGTTCTAGTGGACATAATGGCAGGCACACTGCAGCCAAAGCCAATAAGCATAGGCACAAAGCTGCGGCCAGACAGGCCGATTTTCCGCAGCAGCTTATCCATAACAAAGGCGACTCTGGCCATATAACCGCTGTCCTCCATAATGGACAGAAACAAAAACAGGGTAACAATAGTAGGCAAAAAGCTAATTACACTGCCAATACCATTGCAAACACCTTCCACCACCATAGCATGAACCACAGGATTTATCTGCCAAGCTGTTAAGCCAGTATCAATTAGATTAATAACGCCATCGACACCGATTTCCATTAAATCAGACAACCAAGCCCCCAGCAAATTAAAGGTCATCAGAAAAACCACCGCCATAATAGCCAAAAAGCAGGGAATAGCTGTATACTTTCCTGTCAGCAGGCGGTCAATCTGGACACTGCGTTTGTGTTCCTTGCTTTCATGGGGATGAACCACCGTCTTTTTGCAAAGGGACTCAATGAAATTAAACCGCATATCTGCAATGGCTTCTTCCCTATCCAGACCGGTTTCCGTTTCCAAAATAGAAACCAGATGCTCAAAGGCCTCCTGCTTTTCCGCTGGCAAATTCAACTGCTCCTCAATAGGAGCATCCTTTTCAATCAGCTTGGTGGCACAGAACCGCACTGGCAAATCCGCATTATTGGCCTCCATTTCCACCATATGGGCCACCGCATGAATACAGCGATGGACAGCGCCTAGAGACTCTCCCTGCCCTTCGTTATCAGGGCAGAAATCTATTCTAGTAGGCACCTCTCCATAACGCGCCACATGAATGGCATGACTAACCAGCTCGTCAATACCCTCGTTTTTGGCGGCAGAAATAGGCACTACTGGTATGCCCAGCATTTTTTCCAAGGTGTTAATACGGATACTGCCCCCATTAGAGCGAACTTCATCCATCATATTCAAGGCCAACACCATAGGAATATTCAGCTCCATTAGCTGCATGGTAAGACAAAGATTCCGCTCCAGATTGGAAGCATCCACAATATTAATAATGCCTGTAGGCTTTTCCTGCAAAAGAAATTCTCTGGTAACAATTTCCTCGCTGGAATAAGGCGACAGGGAATAAATTCCCGGCAAATCCGTTACCACCGCCTCGGGATGGTTACGGATAGTACCATCCTTTCTATCCACCGTTACCCCGGGAAAATTACCGACATGCTGATTGGCACCTGTTAACTGATTAAAAAGAGTGGTTTTACCACAGTTCTGATTGCCCGCCAAAGCAAAGGTAATCTTCTTGCCCTTGGGCAGTACAGGAGCCTTGGCATGAGCCTCATAGCTCTCTGCCTGTCCCAGCTCACCCATACCAGGATGGGGCACTGGCTCATAACGAGCAGGTTCCACCTTGTCCACCAGCTGCCGCTGATGAATATTTTCTATTTCTATCAAGGCTGCCTCAGCAAGGCGCAGGGTAAGCTCATACCCCCGCACCTCAATCTGAATCGGATCCCCCATAGGGGCTATCTTTTGTAATGTAACCTCAGTGCCCTTGGTAAGTCCCATATCCAAGAGATGATGCCGCAGGGAGCCGCTGCCATTTACCTTTTTTATATATGCACTCTGCTTCAATTGCAGTTGATCCATATTCATAAAGCAAACACTCCATTCCTAACCATATATACACACCTCCCATTTTATTACAAATGAACTTGTATGACAAATTTTTCCCATGTATACAATCCATGTAACAAAAAAGGACTACCGGCCAAGCCAGTAATCCTTTTTTATCTTACATCTTATTTAACAGCCAGAGTAATATCCTCACCGTTAATATTCCATTCCTTTACAAAGCCCTCAGTGGAACCATAAACCACCTTATCAGCCAGAACTACCTTCTTCAAGAATTCCTCATTGCGGCTCATAATATCCACCAGCTTGTCATTGCCAGCAGCATAAACAGTAATATGGTCTACTACCTGGAAGCCATTCTCCTTGCGCATGGTCTGGAGCTTGCTGATGATTTCACGAACAAAGCCCTCCTCAATCAGCTCCTGACTGAGAGTAGTCTCCAGAGCAATGGTTACATTGCCATAACGCTGGGTAGCAAAGCCCTCAGTCTGAGACATGGTAATGTCCACATCCTCTGGCAGCAGCTCTACTTCGCCGGACTTCAAAGCCAGCTTCAGCTTGCCAGTAGACTCCAGCTCAGCCTTGGCAGCATGACCATTAATACCAGCCAGAGCAGCCTTTACCTCGCCAATCTGCTTGCCAACCTTTGGACCAAGTACCTTGAACTGAGGCTTGAAGCTGTAGGAGAGATATTCCTCCATATCATCCTTGAAGGATACAGCCTTCAGATTCAGCTCGCTGGCTACAATCTCCTTGAAGAAATCATCCAGCTGACGGTCAGCCTTTACATACATATTGCCAATAGGCTGGCGGTTCTTGATATTGGAAGCATTGCGGGCAGCACGTCCCAGAACAACGATTTCCAGTACCAGCTCCATCTCTGCCTCCAGCTCAGTATCAATGAACGCCTCATTGGCTGCAGGGAAGTCACAAAGATGTACAGAAATAGGTGCCTTATCATCCACACTGCAAACCAGATTGCGATAAATGCTTTCTGTAATAAATGGTACCATTGGAGCAGCCAGTTTCACTACAGTGGTAAGAGCGGTGTACAAGGTCATGTAGGCATTAATCTTATCCTGATTCATATCCTTGCCCCAGAAGCGCTCACGACTGCGGCGTACATACCAGTTGGACAGCTCATCTACAAAGTCCTGCAATACCTTGGCAGTCTCAGTAACCTTGTAGTTAGCCAGATTGTTGTCTACAGCCTTAATCAGGGTATTCAGGCGGGACAACAGCCACTTATCCATAACGGACAGCTTATCATATTCCAGCTCATATTTGGTAGCATCAAAATTGTCAATATTAGCATAGAGCACGTAGAAAGCATAGGTATTCCAGAGAGTACCCATGAACTTGCGCTGACCTTCCTGCACTGCATCATCATGGAAGCGATTTGGCAGCCAAGGAGCACTGTTTTCATAGAAATACCAGCGAATAGCATCTGCGCCATGCTTTCTCAGAGCATCCATAGGATCTACAGCGTTGCCCTTGGACTTACTCATCTTCTTGCCGTCCTTGTCCTGTACATGGCCCAATACAATAACATTCTTGTAGGAAGCATTGTCAAAGAGCAAGGTGGAAATAGCCAGGAGAGAATAGAACCAGCCACGAGTCTGGTCTACAGCCTCAGAGATGAAGTCCGCAGGATAGCGCTCGTCAAATATCTCCTTGTTCTCAAATGGATAATGCCACTGAGCAAAAGGCATGGAGCCGGAATCAAACCAGCAGTCAATAACCTCTGGTACACGCTTCATTTCCCCGCCGCACTCTGGACACTTAATGGTAACGGCATCAATATATGGACGATGAAGCTCAATATCCTCTGGGCAGTTATCAGACATGGACTTCAACTCGGCAATGGAGCCAATGGAATGCTGATGGCCGCAGGAGCACTCCCAAACATTCAGCGGAGTTCCCCAATAACGGTTACGGCTGATGCCCCAATCCTGTACGTGCTCCAGCCACTCGCCAAAACGGCCCTTGCCGATGGCATCTGGAATCCAGTTAATGGTATTGTTGTTGGCAATCAACTGCTCCTTTACGGCAGTCATCTTGATAAACCAGGACTCACGAGCGTAGTAAATCAATGGAGTGTCACAGCGCCAGCAATGAGGATAGCTATGCTCAAACTTTGGTGCTTTGAAGAGCTTGCCAGTGGCCTTCAAATCATCCAGAATCAATGGATCTGCATCCTTAACAAAGGTGCCTGGCCAATCAGTATCCTCAGTCATATTACCCTTGGCATCAACAAACTGTACGAAAGGCATATCGTATGCACGGCAAACTCTGGCATCGTCCTCACCAAAGGCTGGTGCAGTATGAACAATACCAGTACCATCACTGGTGGTTACATAGCCATCGCACATTACATAGAAGGCCTTCTTCTTGATTTTGCCTTCTGCATATGGATAAAGAGGCTCATATTCACGATATTCCAAAGCCTTGCCCTTGAAGCGCTCCAGAACAGGATGCTCTCCTTCCTTATTGGCAAAAACAGATTCTACCAGAGCCTCAGCCATAATAAGGTTCTGACCTTCATAAGAAACCTTTACATAATCAACTTCTGGATTTACTACTAAGCCCAGGTTGGAAGGCAGAGTCCAAGGAGTAGTGGTCCAAGCCAGGAAGTAGGTATTGTCCTCGTCCTTAGCCTTGAATTTTACCATAGCGGAACGTTCCTTAACATCCTTATAGCCCTGAGCTACCTCATGGGAGGACAAAGGAGTACCACAGCGAGGGCAATAAGGTACAACCTTGTGGCCCTTGTACAGCAGGCCCTTCTTCCAGATTTCGTTCAGTGCCCACCATACAGACTCAATATAATCGTTTTCGTAGGTAATATATGGATGCTCCATATCTGCCCAGAAGCCTACTACATCGGAGAATTCCTCCCACATGCCCTTGTACTTCCAAACAGACTCACGGCACTTCTTAATAAATGGCTCAATGCCGTACTTCTCAATCTGCTCCTTGCCATCCAGGCCCAGCAGCTTCTCAACCTCCAGCTCAACAGGCAGGCCGTGGGTATCCCAACCAGCCTTGCGAAGAACCTTCTTGCCCTTCATGGACTGATAACGAGGCAGCATATCCTTGATAACACGAGTCAGCACATGACCGATATGAGGCTTGCCGTTGGCAGTAGGAGGGCCATCATAAAAGGTAAAGGTATCACAGCCCTCACGGTTGGTGATACACTTGTTAGCAATATCATTTTCCTTCCAAAACTTTAGAACTTCGGCTTCTCTATCCACGAAGTTCAGATTCGTATCGACTTTGTTGTACACAGTCTTTCCTCCTCGCAAAATAAAAAAGCTCCTGTCCCAAAATAGGACAAGAGCTAAAATTCAAAATTGGGTGCCTTGCAACCACCTATTTCATGTACCATCATACACTATCTCTATAACGGGAGATCCCGGCACAGCCTAACACCAAAATGGTCTCGACCTGCAGCTCCAAAGTGATTTTCATCTATCGCTACTGCTGCCGGACTCACACCCTCTCCGGCTCGCTGGGAGTATTCACCACAGACTACTTTCTTTATCGTCGCTTTATATATTCAACTGCGATGTATTGTATCACAGCAGACAAAAATTTTCAAGCAAAATCCTTTAAACCTGTACATATCCCCAGCATTTATCCCTTAGGACAGTTCCAAACCTACCGGACAATGGTCACTGCCAAAAATCTCATTGTAGATAGTAGCAGATTTTATCTGAGGCTGAAGACGGTTAGAGGTCAGAAAATAATCAATCCGCCATCCAGAGTTGTTAGCTCTTGCCTTGCGGAGATAGGACCACCAGGTATAAGCCCCGGTTACATCTGGATAAATGTAACGGAAGGTATCTGTAAAGCCTGCTGCCAACAGCTCCTCAAACTTGCCTCTTTCCTCGTCCGTAAAGCCTGCATTTTTGCGATTGGTACGAGGATTCTTCAAATCAATTTCTGTATGAGCCACGTTCAAATCACCACAGACAATTACCGGCTTCTTTTTATCCAGCTCCTGCAGGAACTGACGGAAAGCCACCTCCCACTCCATACGGTAGCTGAGGCGAGCCAGCTCCTTCTGGGAATTTGGGGTGTAAACCGTTACCAGATAATAATCCTCCAACTCCAAAGTAATTACCCGGCCCTCATGGTCATGCTCCTCAATACCCAAGCCATAGGCAACACTCAAAGGCTCCACCCGGCTAAAGACCGCCGTACCGGAATAGCCCTTTTTCTCCGCACTATTCCAATATTGCTTATATCCCGGCAGTTCCAAAATAGCCTGTCCCGGCTGCATCTTGGTTTCCTGCACGCAGAAAATATCCGCATCTACCTCCCGAAAGGACTCCATAAATCCCTTGGTCAAGCAGGCCCTCAGTCCATTAACATTCCATGATACAAATCTCATACGCAAACTCCTTAAGACCACATTTTATCAGCTTACTGCAGGGTAGGATCTCCTACCAAAAACAGGTAGGCAATAACGATAATACCCAGCAAAATACGATAATAACCAAAGGCCTTGAAATCATTGTTCTTGATATACTGCAGCAGGAACTTTATGGAGATAATGGATACTACAAAGGCTGTAGCCATACCTACCACCAGAATAAAGATTTCTGCTCCAGTGTAGTGGAAGCCAAATTTTACCAGCTTCAGCAGGCTGGCGCCAAACATAACTGGAATTGCCAGGAAGAAGGTAAATTCTGCCGCCACATAGCGGGAAGCACCAAAGAGAATACCGCCCAGAATAGTAGAGCCGGAACGGGAAGTACCAGGCACCAGAGACAGTACCTGAAACAAACCGATAATAAAGGCTGTTTTGTAGCTCAGCTTATTCAAATCAGTAACCGCTGGGCGACGATTCTTATTGTAATTCTCTACCAAAATAAACATCACACCATAGAAAATCAAGGTAAAGGCCACCACAGGAGCCGTCATAAAATGCTCCTCCATGTAGTGATTAAAAGTGAGGCCAATCACAGCAGCCGGTATGCAGGCGAAAATAACCTTGTACCACAACTGGAAGGTTTCCTTCTTTTCCCGCTTGGTTTTCCAGTGGGAAAAAGGATTCAGCTTCTCAAAATTCAACACCACAACAGCTAAAATAGCACCTAGCTGAATAACCACCAGGAACATATCCATAAAAGCCTTGGACACATCCAACTGAATAAACTCATCTACCAGAATCATATGACCGGTACTGCTAATAGGCAGCCATTCTGTCAACCCCTCAACTATACCCAGGATTATTGTTTTAATTAACTCCATGATACTAAGATCCACTTTATATCCTCCTTATCTTCAACACAAAAGCAGAGTTAGTATATCATATTAAACACAAAATATAAAGTATAGGTTGAGGAAATATCTTTAGTATTTGCCGCCACCCCCTCCGCTATCACTATCACTGTAGCTGGAACTGGAACCAGAGCTGCTATCATCATCCTTGCTCTTGTGCTTCACCACAGTTCTGCTGGTATACAGAAAATTATCCTCACTGTGAGTTAGGTTAAAGGAAGCCTTATCCAAATACTCCCCTGCCTCAAATTTGAAAGCCACATTGGACATACGGGAAACCAAAAAGCCGTAGAAGCCGTAGCCTAGGTAGCCTGAAAGCAATATGCCGCCAATAAGGCCGGCCCAGCTAAATTCGTTGAAAGGACTATAAGGCTCCCCATCATTTTCCTCATAATATTTACAGAGATAATCTACTCCATCAGCATATTCGCTGTAGGCCTGATAATAATTACCATCCTTTAGGTGCTCCAAAAACCGTTCCTCCAGATAGGGATAGCCCTCTCCATCTGTAATTCTAAGGCGCATATTATTATCAGTAATTACCATAAAATCCCTACTGCTGGTTACCTGAAAGAAAATAACGGAACCATTGTTGTTTTCCAAATCCCGATAATGCTGAAAAAGAAATGCCTTGCCGTATTCCCTGATTTCATTGACCTCCTTGGCTCCAGGTACTTTTTTCATGGTCAGCACTGCCACCTTGATATTGTATTTGTCATTCAGGGCTCGCAGCTTCTGCTCCAAATCCTGCTGCTGCTGAGTTGTCATGAGCTTAGCTTCGTCATGAACCATAGGAAAATCCTGGGGGCTGTTCTGAGCTGCTGCTACAGATACCAGCAGCATAAGCAAGGCAAAAATTGTCAATATTTTCTTATACATAGACTTATCCTCCCTGCCAATTTGTCAGCACATACCAAATGCATTTGCTTATGTAGTAGGTTAAAGGCAAGGTTATCAACCCTGCCAAAGCCCCAAAGAGCTTCCCCTTCTTCTCGTCCACCGGCAAAGAACCTGCCATGGTGCCAGTCTGACCATTCATCATAAAGGTGTAAGTCTTTCCCTCATACTGACTGCTGAGAATCCACACAGGAGCCATAGCATAGGAGGTATTGCTATTATTTTTCACAATATGACAGGAGCCAACCGATACTGAATCAAAGCCTGTCACAGTTTCCTTCAGCTGTTCTCCAGCAGTATAGCTTATCCGCTTATCCGCAATAGGGCAGGCATCCTGAGCCGTTACATCGTATTTGTCTGCCAAATAACCAGCCATATAGGTGGTGGTAAATTCCTTCATGCCCTGATAATCATAAGGCTCAATGCTTTGCATATAGCCATCATCCATGCTCTTACTGCCATCCACCGGCACCCGATGAAAATCCATAGTTCCCTGCCGTACACAGGTATAATGGTCAGTTTCGGTAATGGTTTCATCCCCATCGTCCCAGCTGCGGGAATTGCTGGCACTAAACTGAGCATGTCCCTCCACAGAGGCATCAAAGAGCCAGAAAGGCACATACATGCCCTGCACCTTTTCCAAACGACTGGCAGAAGCATAATTAGAAGGCAGCAGCCATTTGCCTCTATAGAATTTTTTCATCTGAGCAATAGCATCTTCCTTGGTTTTCACAAAAGGAATAATATAATCCGGCTTCAAGCCACCACTGAATTTTCCCGGCACCAGAGTCGGATTACCGCAGTAACAGCACTGAGTAGCCATAGTGTTTTCATCGCAGACAATCTCCGCTCCGCAGGAGGGACAGCTTAGGGTACGCATACCAGCTATGTCCTCTTCCTGCCAATCACTGCCTGCATCCTCTGGCTTCCACTGAGACTCCTGGGCTTTTTCCGCTGCTGCAGCCTCCTCTCTGGACTGGGCATAAAGCTTTTCCAGGGTTTCTACTTCAAATTCGGTTTCACAGTATTCACATTTTATTTTTTCGCCCTGACCTGGCTTGTAGGCCAAGGGGCCGCCACAATTGGGGCATTTGAAGCTTACAGAAGTATCTGCCATATTTTTCCCCTCCATCCTTTTCCCAAGGCACGTTGGCCCATTAAACTATATCGCTATCATTAAAGGGGTCGCCACACTCTGGACAGAATTTTGGCGGATTTTTAGGGTCCTCTGGCTCCCAGCCGCATTTGTCACAGCGGTACAAAGGTGCTGCTGCCGGCTTGGGACTGCCACATTCGGAGCAGAAACGTCCCTTGTTCGCCGCACCGCATTTGCAAGTCCAGCCCACCTGCACCTCTGGCTTCTTGGCCCCACATTCCATACAGAATTTTCCTGTATTCACGGCACCACAACTGCAGGTCCAACTGTCTGCCGATGAAGCTGCAGGCTGAGCCGGAGCTGGCGCTGGTGCCTGGGGTGTTGGAGCCTGAGGAGGCTGCTGAGGTGGCATCTGCTGTTGTTGAGGCTGCTGACCAAAGGCCTGCATTCCCATCATGCCGGCATTCTGAGCCATGCCCATGCCCATAAAGGCCATAGCTGGGCCAGCTCCTTCATTCTGGGCCGCTGCTCCCATAGCCTCCGTCATACCACCAGCCATATAGGCCGTACGCATATTAGGATTTACCAAGGTTGCTCTGCTCTGGTACTCCTTCAGCTTGGCCTCATCCTCGTCGCTGGCCTTAATGGAATTGATACCAAAGTTTACAATTTCAATGCCTCGATACTCCGACCATTTCTTGCTAAGCACCTCATTGAGGGAATCCGCCAGCTCCATAGTATGAGCCAGGATTTCATCATATTCAATCCGCATGGCAGAAAGCTTGGCAAAGGCAGGCTGGAGAGCTGTCAAAAGCTCACTCTTTAGCTGGCTGTCAATTTCAGCTCGAGTATATTCCTGCTGTACATTGCCACAGATATTGGTGTAAAACAAAATCGGGTTTGTAATACGATAGCTGTACTCACCAAAGCACCGCAGGGACATGGTCATCTTGAAGCCAATATCCGGATCCACCACCTTGAAGGCAATGGAATTTGGGGTGCCGTATTTGTTGCCAATAATTTCCTTGGTATTAAAGAAATACACCCGCTGATCCTGACCAGCATCTCCCCCGAAGGTAAACCGCTTGCCAATCTGCTTGAATACCTCTCCCACAGTCTGGGAAAGGTTGCCGGTAAATACCGATGGTGCCAAGGATGTATCGTATTTGTATTCCCCAGCCTCGGAACAAACATCTACTACCTTGCCATTTTCCACAATCAGCATACACTGGCCCTCGTTAACTGCAATAAGAGAGCCGTTGGTAATAACATTGTCCTCACCACTGGTATTAGAGCTTCGCTTGCCTGTCCGCTTCTGTCCCTTGGTCACCAGCACATCAGCAGGCATGCTTTCACAATAAATGTACTCCTTCCACTGGTCCGCCATAACGCCCCCAGCTGCGCCTAAAGCTGCTTTAATCAGTCCCATTGTCCTTCCTCCTTTACACACATATATACAAAAAATTCTATATACTTAATATATTTATATTATAACAGTAAACAGCCTTTTATGAAAGCAACTATCCTTTCCAAAATGACTTTTGTACTTTTTTCCTATTTAATTTGCCATAAAAAAATCCTGCTGACAGATGAAGCGTCCAGACAGTGGTCATGGATATTTTCACCTTTCAGCAGGATATTTATTAGCCTATATTTACTTTAACAGCTCAGTCATGCGAGGCAATGGCTGGCTAAGGTCCATATGGCCGGAAAGGGTTTCTACCTTCTGGCCATCTACCAGAATCTGTACCTTTTGAATTTCTGGGAACTCCGTCAAAGTGTTGACAACAGAGCCTACCAGCATTTCCTCACCGGTGGAGCCGCCTACGAAATTCTTCTGCAGCTCACGGCTGAAATCCACCTTGGCTACCTTACCGCTAACAGTTACCTGCAGCAGCTTTGCCTTCTTGGGGAACACATTGGCCAAGCCCTTTTTTTCAGTACCAGCCATAAGAGCCTCCACAGCAGCCTGATATTTATTGTCTGTATCCTTGATGCTCTTTTCTACAGCCACCAGGCCCGTAGCATTTTCATCAGGATAATACACCTTGATATTAACCAGCTGAGCCTTGGAGCCGCTCTGAGAAGAACTGCTGGAGGAAGAGCTAGAGCTGGAGCTACTGGACACCACGGTCTTACTGCCAGCCTCTCCCTGTTTTTGTTCATCACATCCCGCCAGCACCATTGCACATAGCAAAGTCAGTGCCAGAACCAGAATACTCTTTAACTTCATCTTGCTCTCCCCTTTTTATTTCATTCTAAAATATTGACTAATACCCTTGCAGATGGCGGCCGCTATCTTGTACTGGAATTCCTCGTCTCCCAGCAAGGCCTCCTCCTGATAATTGCTGATAAAAGCGGTTTCTATCAGAACAGCCGGCATATTGGAGTTTTTCAACACATAGAACCGGGCGGTCTGTGGGCCTCTATCTGCCAAGCCAGTGTCTGCCACAATGGCATCGTTAATGCTTTCGGCCAAAAGCTGACCTCGGAAGCTGCTGGCAAAATAATAAGTACCTGTGCCATGAGCTGTAGGTGAGGTAAAAGCGTTGCAGTGAATGCTGACAAAAATCTGATTCCCTGCATCCCGATTGCCTACATCAACTCTGGCCTGCAGCTCGTTGCGGTCGCTGGCCAGAGGGCCATATACGTCCACATCTGTATCTCTGGTCATGGTTACAATAGCCCCGGAATTGCGGAGGATATTGGCTACATTCTGACTGATAGCCAAGGTTGCATCCTTTTCCTTCAGACCATTAGGGCCAATGGCGCCGCTATCACTACCGCCGTGGCCTGGATCAAGCACAATCTTTCTGCCCTGCAAGCCCTCAAAAGCATCCACCTGAGGCTTTTCTGCCTCATATTCAGAAGCCAACTTGTCCGCAGCAATTTCAATTACCAGCCGGTAAGGCTTCTTGGCCTTCCGTTCCTTATCAGCAGTATACACCTTGTAGGCCTGGTCTGCCACTGGCTTATTTAAGGAAATCATTACATCCAGATTGTTGCTGCCCTCCTGACGCATGGTCAGGTATTTGGCAATTTTTCTATCCAAAGAAATATCGGATTTTACCTTGCCACGACTGGTATCCTCCAGCACTACATGAAGCTGTTTCGGTGTCAGCTCTCTTACATTGGTAGTGTAATTAACCTCTCCACCATTAAGGCCTAGCTCTATGCGAAGCCAGTTTCGCCCCTCATGGGTATAGGTTTCATAGTTAAAATAATTTAATTCGTGAGTTCCTGCCGCCTGAGCCTGATTGACTCCAGGTATAGCCACCAGCATGCCCACCAGCAAAAATACGGCCATAGTCATTTGCCACAGCCTCTGTCTAATCAAATTCAAAAGCACTACGACATCTCCTTAGTCATCCATTAGGGACAATGCCTCCTGCAGCATTGTCTCCTGTTTTTCCTCGTCTTTTTCTATGGAAAGATTAATATAATCTCCCTCGCCTAGATTTTCAGGCAAAAGCTCCGCTGGATAATTCAGCTGATAATCTCCATCATTAAGGAGAATTACCGCAATGCCTTCCTCTATGCGATCAATATATCCTGAAATCATTTTCAGCACCCCTTTATTGCAACCCAAAGCAGATACTCCCCAACACCTTGGAAGCAAAAACCTTGGGATTTATTTCTCCGTGGTTATACTGTAGCTGCTGCCATCGCTGACAATGGTAATGGTGCCATTTGCATCAGTACGATAGATATTCTTGACACCCTGCTTCTGTAATCTGTTCAGCAATGCCTCATGAGGGTGTCCGTATTGGTTGTTTACCCCCAAGGACATAACCACGCTTTCTGGCTGTACCAGCTTCAAAAACTCTGCTGTAGAGGAGGTTTTACTGCCGTGATGGCCTGCCTTCAGCATCTGGCATTTCAGCTTTTTGCCATAGGAAGCAACCATATCTTTCTCCACAGGCCCTTCGGCATCTCCCGTAAAGAGCATGGCAAAATTGCCAAAAGTCAACCGGCCTACTACAGATTCGTTGTTTACATCCACCTTTTTCTTAGCCTTAATAGCTGCTGTATCCTCATCTATCAGACTTTGACTAGGGGAAACAATCTCAAAGGACACACCATTGCCAAAATCCAGCACATCCCCAGCCTTTACCTTTACCTGCTGAGTGCCATTGGCCTTGGCAGCCTTAAGAGCATTGATAAAATACTTGCTGGTAGAAGGAATACCGTTGTAAACCAGCTCCTTCACACCGTATTGAGCAATAACCTTGTCAGCCTTGCCAATATGGTCTGCATGGGCATGAGTCATTACCAAAGTATCAATATGGTCAATTTTCAGCTTCTGCAACTCGGACAACAGCTGAGTGTTTTCCTTGCCCTTTTTGCCATCCTCATAGTATTTATCATCACCGGTGTCAATGAGAATATTTTTGGCACCAGTCTGAATCAACACTGCATCCCCTTGACCAATATCCAGCATACTAATGGTTAGCTGGCCCTTGGCCTCAGCCTTGATGTTGGCGGCAGTATCTGAGGACTGCCCTCCGCTCTGGCCACAGCCTGTTAACAGCATGGTACAGCACAATATTAAACCGCAGATAATCTGCAAATATTTTTTCATTTTTAGTCCTTCCTATTGGCAATATAAAGTCTGGCCACCAAAGCCAAAAGCCAAAAAGCAAATGCCCCTAAGCACACATAATCTATAGTATCCAGCTTGGCAAAATCCATATCCAAGCCAATAACGGCACTCATAAGCACAATAATCAAAATATCTGTTAGCTGTAAGCCCTTTATCTTCACAAACATCCTCCTTTCATTAAGATTAGTATCTGAAATATCTCGTCATATTATACCACAAATACACATGAACATACACCACCAATATAGCATATTTGTCAAGTGTCACTTTCAAGGCAATATCCCTCGTAAATATTTTAATGCCAGTAAACTTTCAAGGTATGCCATCTCTAAATCAGTTTTATTTAATTTAGGTTTGACATTTATATCTAACTGGAGTATTATACAAGTCACACTTATTAAAAATGTGTAAACTTGTAAAGGGAGATGTCATTATTATGAACTCATTAGAAAAATTCAGTAATTTTGTCTCAAAGTATATGGCTGTTTTTGTTATTGTTGTAGCTGCCATTGCCTTGTATGAACCAATTACCTTCAATTGGTCTGCTCCATATATTACCATCCTGCTGGGCATTGTTATGTTTGGCATGGGTATGACCTTGAAAATCAGCGATTTCAAGCTGGTCTTTCAGCGCCCCAAGGATGTAATGGTAGGTGCACTGGCTCAGTTTACTATTATGCCATTCCTGGCTTGGATGCTGGCTCATGCCTTTGGCCTACCTGCTGATTTGGCCGCTGGTGTTATTCTGGTTGGTACCTGCCCAGGTGGTACTTCCTCCAATGTTATGACCTATCTTTCCAAGGGTGATGTGGCTCTGTCTGTTTCCATGACCATGACTACCACCATTCTGGCACCTATTGTTACCCCACTGCTTACCTGGTGGCTGGCTGGAGCATGGATTGAGATTTCCCTTTCTGCCATGATGATTTCTATTTTGAAGATGGTTGTAGCTCCTATTGTACTGGGCATTGTAATTAACACACTGTTCCGCAGTGCTGTGGAAAGAGCAATCAAGGTTCTGCCTCTGATTTCCGTTACTTCCATCGTGCTGATTGTAGGCGGTGTAGTTTCTGTTAGCTCCCAGAGAATCATGGAAACTGGTGCCCTGATTATGCTGGTTGTTATGCTTCATAACCTGCTGGGCTATAGCTGTGGCTTTGCCATTGGCAAGCTGCTGGGCATGGATTTGGCCAAGACCAAGGCTGTTTCCATTGAAGTAGGTATGCAGAACAGCGGTCTGGCCACCTCTCTGGCAATGCTTCACTTCGGAGCAGCTGCTGCCATCCCTGGTGCCATCTTCAGCGTATGGCATAATATTTCCGGCTCCCTGGCCGCCAATTACCTCTCCGCCCGTATGCAGAATAACGATGCTGAGGAAGAAGATGACAGCACCCTAGCCACTGCAAAATAATATAATAAAATAAAAAGATGTCTGATAGGAACTATAATAGCCCCTTATCAGACATCTTTTTTATGACAAGCATCTCTTTTTATACAAGCGAATATATAGTTTCTCCACAGCCTGACAGTAACTTCTTCCATCCATCAATGGGGAGTTTTTTACTAATTGAGGAATTTGGTGGCGTAGGTCTTGTAATAGTTCTGGATTTTTCGCTAACAGCAGGGCCTTTTGCACATATTCCTGCCAATTTGCTGCTGCCAGCATATCCAACCCTATATTACTTAAAAAGCTAAGGCCAAATCTTGTGCCATGCCTACTGCCATATCGACTCACCACCGGCACTCCCATAAGCAATGCCTCCATAGTGGTCAGCCCTCCTGTATAGGGATAAGTATCCAGAGCAATATCCACATCATTATATTGTTGCAGATAATCTGCCGAAAATCCCCGCAACTCTATTCTCTCCACGGGCAAGGACAAATTTTTCAGTCTCCTTACAGTCCATTGCCTGCCCTCTACGCTATCAAATAGCTTATGCTTCAAAATCAGCCTGCTTTGAGGACATTGCTGTAAAATCTGGGCCCAAACCTGCAATAGTTTATCTGTAACCTTACTAAAATTATTAAAACAGCCAAAGGTAATATAACCATTTTTCTGCCAAGGGGATTGCAAACTTATTTGAGGATAGTCAAAATCCGGACTGTAACAGAAATGCGTATCAGGAAGCTGCAGTAAAGGCTCCTGAAAATCTTCATTGTATGAACTTGGACTGCAATATTTATCCGAAAGAAAGCCATCAATGGAAAGTCCTGTACTGTTAAAATACCCTATGGCGGAAATCTCCACAAGAGCAGGCCTATAAGCCAGCACCGGCAAGTGGTTATCACAGGTGTGACCGGACAAATCCACCAGTATATCAATTTCATTCTCTGCTATACATCCAGCAATTTCCTCATAGAGCTTGCCTGAAACCATGCGAACACAATCCGCCCAGCCATGAAGCTTCTCCGACAAATTATCCCGCCCCTGATTAGTCTGATAAAGATAAACAGCAAATCTCTCCCTATCGGCATATTCCAGCAAAGGACGCAGAAAATATGCCACGGGATGCCGCCGAATATCCCCAGACAAATAACCAATCCGTATTTTCTGATGGTCCTTAGGCTTTGCATTTAAAGGCTGAATATTCTGCAACAGATGTCTATAGCCATCATAAAGTTTATGCCATCTCTTATGAGAAATATTATCACAATAATTGGTGGTAAAAATAGCGTTACTGTATTCTATCAGCTTTTGAGCTTTATCTTGCTCCCAGTTGGCAGATTGCAAAAATGCCTCTACAGCCAAGGAGCACTCCCCTAAGCGACAGCACACTTCTCCTAGCAAACTATAAATCTCTGCCCCAAGCTGTCTATCACCATCGGACAGGTTATCAATCTCGGCCAGCTTCTCCACTAGGCCTTCCAGCACTTCCATTTCCTGCACTGGACAATCCAGATTACGAAGAATATAGCATTGCAACAGCCAAGGCCTCAGCCAAAGTACATTTTCTGCTGATTTCAAAAACATCAGCAAATCCTGCAAGGCAGCCAAAGCCTCATTATATTTTCCAGCCTTATACAATGCATAGGCCTTATTGTACTGTTCCTGCATCAGCCACTCTCCCACTAAAGCTCCTGCCAAATACGCTTATACCCCTGCTCCAGCTCCTGCATATATTGCTGTTCATTCATAATAGGAGAATTTTCCATCATATTACGCAAGCCAAGATGCAAGGCGTTCAAAAGTTCCCTATCCTGAGCCAGCAAGAGAGCCTTTTGAATATATTCCTCTACAGAATAACTGCAAGCAAAATCCAGTACTATATTATTTAATAAACTAATGCCAAAATTTCCTCCATGACTGCCATCCCCCAAGGTCACCACCGGCACACCCATATACAAGGCGTCACAGGTAGTACCACCACCAGGATATGGAAAAGTGTCAAGGGCAATATCCATCTCATAATATTCCGGCAAATAATCTGCACTAAAGCCCATAAGCTGGAACCGCTCCTCTGACAACCCCAAGGACAATAGCTTTTGCCGGAACAGTTCCCGCATATCACCATCATCCAAGCTGGCACATTTCAGCAAAAGCCTGGACTCCGGCACCTGCCTAAGAATTGCACCCCAAGCCTCCAGCACCACATCATTCACTTTGATAAGATTGTTAAAGCTGCCAAAGGTAATATAGCCCTTGGACATACAAGGGGCCTGCCGTACCGGTGGCATTTCCTTAATAGGCACATAACAAAAATGAGAATGAGGCAAAACCAATAGCTTCTCTGTAAAGCTTTCACTGCTGGCAAGGGCAGTTGCCTGTAAATTCTCATCAATAACCTGATTACTTTCAGCAGGAATCAAGGCACAGCCTGCAGCCAAATATTTATCTGACAGAAAATAATCCACCGTCTGCAAGCCCGTCGTAGCAAAATAACCAATACCGCTTATCTGAATCGGTGCTGGCTTATACCCCAGTACTGGCAAGCAATTATCCCGGGAATGGCCTGCCAAATCCACCAGAATATCCAGCTCCTGCTGATAAACCACCAAAGCCTTATCCCGCAAAGGCAACTGAGAAATATTACACCAGAAATCCACCTGCTTCTGAATATATTTGCTATATTCATCCTCAGTAGGAGAGTTACTAAAGCAATATACCTCAAAATCCTGCCTATTATATTTAGTAACCATAGCCCAAATAAACAAAAGCACCACATGACGACGGAAATCCGGAGAAATATAACCAATCCGCAATTTGCCTCGCTTTTTTTGGCGACGCTTCAACTGACGCCTGTCATGGATAAAAGGCTTTAGCACAGAATAAAGCGCATTATACCCCCTATGAGCCTCAACATACTCCCATTGTGGCATAAAAATATAATGCAGGGTAAACACATAATTGCTGTAATCCGCTACCTGAACAGGAAAATATACTGCTACTTCACTAGCCAAGTGATAACACTGAGCTGCCTGCTGAGCCATACAAAAATACTTATATCCCTGTCCTAGCAGATTGAGAATAACCTCCTTTTCTCCGGGAGAAGCCTGCCAAAAATCATTTTCTGGTGGAATCATCGGCTTGCCTTGGTGCCAGCTCAACTGACAAAGCTCCTCCAGTACTCCTAAAGCCTGTAAATGCCTTTTGGCCTGCCAATGCAGTCTAGCCACCAAAAAACCATGATAGGCACCACCTGCCGAAGCCTGCAAGTGATCAATAGCTGCAGGAATCTCCTGCTGGCTATTGGTTTCCACCACCATGGCTGCATAAATCTCCGCCAGCTCTCCACCAATCGCCTTATATTCAGCACCACTGTCATTCTTACTACTATATTCAGCCTGCAACTGCTCATAGATAGGTCTGGCCTTGGCATAATCCCCCACATCCATGCACTGCCGCAAGCTATTCATTTTCTTATCAAAATTCTGCCAATCCATTGTCCCTCTATCCAATCAATATCAACTACTTTTCTGCCACAAATACCCATTGGAAAGCATCCAAATCCTGAGGATCAACCTTGATAAACGGTAAATTTAACAAGGCTTCCCGCAACTCCGGAGCTGGCGATTCAAAATTTAAATGGCTATAAGCACTTGTCTTAACAGTAAAATTATGTCTTGTCAAATTCTCAACCATTTCCTTATAGGTAAAAAATCTCATATGAGTTCTGTCCAAAATACCACTATCGACATAATGCCATTTTCCCATTAACATATTAGTTATAATGGAAATGTTAGCAATATTAGGCACACTGACAATCAGCTGACCACCTTTTTTTAGCCAACTATAAACCTTGGTCAAAGCTCCATCCGTATCAACAATATGCTCCAGCACATCTCCCATAAAGATATAATCAAATTTCCCCAACAGCTCAGTTTTATCAAGGGTCAGCATATCAGCCTGAAATACCTGACCAAAATGCTCCGCTACAGCTGCCGCTCCAGAAGACAGTTCTATACCATAAAGTTGTGCATTGAGGTTCACTTCCCTAGCCTTCATCAAGGTACCACCACAAGCACAACCAATATCCATAATAGTAAGCTGAGGTTTCTGCAAATCAGCCAATTCTAAAATATCCCCTCTAAAGCCAAGGGAATAATTTGAAGCAAATCCATGTATTTTTCTAAATACCTGCTCATCACTGTAATCGGCTTCATCCAAGGTATAAAAACTATTATGCAACCAAACTTCCTTGACTACCAAACAATCATAACCAGCCTTAACTAAATTAACTGTATAATCCATAACTGCCTTGGCAGGGCATTGATATTCCTCTACCCAAGGCCCAAATTTCTGCCATATTTCTCTGGTGAATAAAATGCAAAAGGCATCTAAGAAAAGGCTGTGACCTACCTGCCCTTTATTATGAACAGCATTTTCAGCTGCCACCAAGGCCATATCCCGAATGGTAGAATATTCCTTTCGTTCCTCTCTGGGAACTGACTGATAGATAGAGCTATTGTAACCAATTGGTCCTACTGCTCCGCAATTTTCTGTACTATAAAGAACCTGTTGCAGTCTTGGCAGCCAATTGCTGGTAACTACAGTATCTCCATAGAGAAAAGCAATATCCCTGCCATTACTATCAGCTATGGCTTTATTGATAACAGCCACAGGATTCTCCTCTATCTCAAAATATTTTATCTTTGTTGACGTCTCTCCGGATAATTGCAAGCCTTTGCCTATGACAAACAATTCGTAGGAATCCTTGGATGTAAAGGTTTCAATACTCCACAAACAGGAAGCCAGCTGCTGCTCTCGTCCTTGTGCAAAAACAATAATACTCGTATCTATCACGATGTTGTCCTCTTTCTGTCATTGGTATAATTGATGTGTTTGCTAAATACTCTACCAATGGTAATTGTCCTTGAAAATATTCATGCTATCATAAAAGTTCTCTCCCAATTCCTTGCGTCCACAATCATGTATTACCCAAGGCTCCTGCTGATAAGGTATTACCACCTTATATCCTGCATTGATAAATTCTCGACTTTGGGAAATATCATAGAAATGCCAACCATGGAATAAATCTGCTCGCCAGGACAAATCATATTGAGTAGCCATAAATAAACCATCTATAGCTGCCACACTAACATAGGCACCTGAACCACCTGGAACCTCTCCATAATAATGTCTTACCATTTCATTTTCAGATAACCGTGTGTAGCATGTGCCAAATAAAGTCGATGGTTCACTAATCCACCATGCTGGTTTATCTTGCCGTAATTTCGCAGCTCCTGCCAATCCTGTCATACCAATCTTAGCATCAGTCTGAAAAATATCCAAAAGATTACTTATTAACTTTGAATTAATAACAAAAACATCCTGATGTAGATATATTTTATATTTAGCATTCGAGGCTTCCATAGCCTGCTGATAGCCAGCTGCCATAGAGGCAGCACGGCGAACACCTAAAATCTCTACCTTATAACCAGAAGGTATTTCTAGCTCCAATATTGCTCTTTTCGCTCCCTCGTATTCAGCTTCATTATTGACATTAGTAATAAAACAGATACTGTGATCATCAAGGTCTTTATTTATGTTAAGCATGAAATAACTCCTGATTAATTTTGCTTAAGGGCATAAAGCAAAGCAAAATCTACCACTGGCAACTTAGCAGCAAAGGACATGGCCTGCTCCTGCTCCCCAGCAGACAGGCAGGTATAGGCAATATTCTTCAAGGTTGCTGCATCCTGACCATCCAGCTCCAAGGCAGCAGACAATAAATCAAAAGCAGACTGATAATCTCCCTGCTGATAGCATACTCCAGCAAAAACATTAATCAGGCGTACCTTTTCCACCAAAGAAATTTCCTTAGCAACAATCTTGGACAAAGTATCAGATACATCTACCTTTTCGATCTCATTCTGCTGAACATTATCAGATTCTTCCACTATAGGCTGATGTGCTTCAACTTGCTGTATATCAGGTGTAATTTCTTCTTTTTCTTGAACAGCCTCCGAAATAATAGTGGATTCTACTGGCTTTTGAACCTCATTATTTTTTTCTACACCCTGCTCTTTATTCTTAGATAACAATTGTCTCAAACGAGCCAATGCAGCCTGAGCCTTATCTTCACTAGGAGCTTCCTCCTGCTCAGTCTTTACCTCTTCCTGAGCTTCATCCTGCTGAGGTTTAGCTTCTTCGATTTTCTTGCCTTTTAGTATCTCCTTCAACTTATTTACAGGGGAGTTAACCTCGGTATCAGCCTGCTTCTTCTGGAAATATTCACTAATCTTAGGGTATTTAGACATTAGCTCATCATAACCATAGCTGATATTATCCATAAAGTTATCAAATATTTCCTGCTCCTGCTGGGACATTCCCTCTATGCCCTCCGTCAAAACTACCTCACACAGCTTAAATGCATCCTCGTTGCGTTCCTCACTCATACACAGAGTTGCCAACAACATTTTCAAGCCCACGCCATTATAGCCATTATTTAAAGCATTATTTACCCATTTTTCAGCCCGCTCAAAATCTCCGGTAAAGAAATAACACTGGGCCCCCCAATACATTATTTCCCCATCCATCTGCTTATTAGCTGCCATTTCAGCCATAACATCCATAGCTGCAGTATAATCCTCTGCCTCCATAAACTGCTGCATATCATGCTTCAAGCCTGTCAATACCTGCTTGGCCTGATTATTCCGCTTCTTCATTCTATTTTTATTAATTTTGTTCTTTAATCTAGCCATTTGAATACCTCCATTGCATTTATCCTCTGTAGGTTTTATCGTTGATTTTTCCTGATTAATTAAATTAGCCTGTGCCTGACGGAATACCTGTAATCTAGCCTCTAACTGAGGTGCCATATGCCTTTCCACCAGCATAGAAGGCTCCATGCCATGATAAGCCTGCATCAACTGCAAAGCCTTTTTCATGGCAGCTATAGCCTGAGCATATTCTCCAGCCTGATAGAGACACTCACTGTATTCCGCCCAAAAATCCGGTACTTCTGGATATTCCTCTGTAGAAATTTCTGCCAGCTGCCGCCTTTTACAAATACTTTCATCATCATTGCGACCACCATAATAGGCCATCAGCACCCTATGACAGCGACTGCCAAAATTTACAGACTGCCGTCCCTTCTTTACATCCAGCCAACCATAATAGGTACATTTCTCCATATCTCCCAAACCTAAATAGCAATCACAAAAATATCTAGCCAAATCTGCCTCAGATTGCCCATTATCCAAAGCCTGCTGTAAAAGCCTAAGATTTCTTTCCAACTTTTGCCTAGAAACACCGCTAGCATAACCAGTATGATAAATCTCCAACATTTCTGGGGGAATCCTGAAAAATTTCATAGACTTGCCATCAGATAGCTTCAGCTCTTCATGAATTTTTCCCTCATAGTGAAGTCCCTGCTGATTGCGAACTATCCGCAATTGATAGAAATAATCCTGTATTTCTGCCTTATCCACATCATAATTTACCATCTGAATCAAAAGTCCATCTGCCTGCTGGGCCTGACGAATTACCTGACGAATATTACCAGCAGTTTTAGCAGTAAAATATTCATCAGCATCCAACAATACCAGCCAATCTCCCTTGGCCTTGCTCAATGCAAAATTGCGAGCCTTACTAAAATCATCCTGCCAAGGAAAGCTATATACCTTAGCACCTAATTTTCGAGCCACAACTATGGTATTATCTGTAGAGCCAGTGTCCACCACCACAATCTCATTAATCTGATTTTTTAGACTTTTTATGGATTTCGCCAAATTTTTAGCTTCATTTTTCACAATATAACAGGCAGAAATTTTCAATGCCACTGCCTTTCCCATATCTCATTCCTCCTGCAAATAATTCTGCCAAATTTTTCGATAATTATTTTCCAAATCTCTCATATATCCTTCTTTATCCATCAGGGGAGAAGCTTCCATAATATTTCTTAGCTGAAGGTGCAAATCATGCAAAAGCTCCCAATCAGAAGCCAGTAGTACAGCCTTTTCAACATATTCATCCATACTATAGCTGCAACAAGCCTCCATGCCAATATTTTTCAAAATACTGATGCCGAAATCCCCCCCATGACTGCCGTTGCCCAAGGTTATAACTGGCACCCCCATATAAAGAGCAGCGCAGGTAGTACCCCCTCCGGGATAAGGAAAAGTGTCCAAGGCAATGTCTACATCCCAATATTCTCGAAGATAGTCCTTACTAAAGCCCCGGAGCTCCACTCTGTCCAGCTCAATACCAGCCTCCAGCAACATATTTTTCATCGTCTCAACACCCTGATGTGCATTAAACATACGACCTTTTAGAAGTAATCTGGAATTAGGCACTGCTGTCAAAATTCTTTGCCATGTTTGCAATACGGTAGAATTAACCTTTATCGGATCGTTAAAACTGCCAAAGGTAATATATCCCTTTGCATTGCAAGGTGCCCCGTGAATTTCCTGGGGCATCTCCTTCCTAGGCCAATAGCAAAAATGACTTTTGGGCATAGGTAACAGTTTTTCCACAAAATATTTGCTTGTATACTCGTGACATAAATATTTATCTGTAAGAAAGTAATCTACTCGATCCAACCCAGTAGTGGCAAAATAACCAATCCCACACATCTGTACAGGAGCTGGCTTATATGCCAGAATAGGCAGATTATAGCGGGTATGACCTGCTAAATCAAAAAGAATATCTATTTCCCTACTATAGATGGCACGGGCAGCATCTGGAGCATTCAAGCCTGTAATATCCACCCATTCCACTGTACAACTCTGATAAAATTCTGTTACATCATCTATCTTGCCGTTGGCAAAGCAATATACTTGAAAATCTTCCTGATTATAACAAGCTGTAAGAACTCCAATAAAATCCACTAACACACAACGATTAAAATCCGCAGACAAATATCCTATGCGAATTTTAGAATGGTGCCTATGTAATTGTTTATCGTGGTTAAATTGCCATATGTCCTTGAATAATTTATTATAACTCTGATGCAGTTGGTAATACCTTGCTTGAGGCATAAATATATAATGACATTGCATAAGATATTTGCTGTAGTATTCCCATTTTACAGGCAGATCCTTTGTAGCCTGCCAGATATCTTTGAAAAAGGCACAAGCATAAACCTGTGGTCCAAAGTATTGATAGTACACTCCTGCAACACTATAAAAATATAATCTATCAGCTGCCTCCACCTTCCATATGGGACTTTGAGGGGACACCACCAGCTCCATGCCATCTGTAGAAAATTTTAACTGAAAATATTTTATTCCTCGCTGCACAGCTTCTTCCATATGCTCCTGGGCCATCAGCTGGAATATTTCTTTTATTTCATTCATAATATTTCATCTGCTTTCTCAGCCGGATAGATGCTCTACCATCTACATCCTGTTGACATTCTGCCTTAGACATAGATAATCTTTGATATTTATCAGGCATAATAGCAAAAACACTAGGCAGAGTTTCTTCTCCATTTTCCTGCTTGACAAAGACCTCAGCCAAGGCCGAGTGATTTAGCAAATCCAGCTGCTGTCCCGCAACAGCTGTTCCTCCTTGAAACTTTTCTGTTTTGAGATAAAGCTTTACCTTATCCCTAGTATCATGGATAGGATAATAATAGGCGGCAAATTTTCCAGATGTCTGCCAACCTATGGCTTCCATAAGAAAATTCCCATCCTGTTTCCTATCATAAAAACAATCAAATATCTGTATAATCTCTACCACAGGACGCCCCAGTAGGGATTTGTATAATACCTTTGTCAATAAATGATTATATTTATAATACGCCATTCCTTCCAAAGAAATCTCCAAGGCCTGCTGTTTTTGTCCCTTGCGTATATAAATATCCCCAAGACAACCATAAAGCATAGGCATCAAATTCAGAGAAGTATCTGATACTGCCTTGCCTGCCTTTATATCTTTTTCGGCAAACTGTCTTAACCTGCGAGCCTCCAATAGATATTGCTCCGCCTGTAAATAATCCCTGCCCACATAATAATAATATCCCAGCTGAACAGCAAAGAAAACCTCCCTCGGAAATTTTCTTCTAGCCTCTGTAATAACAGTCATTATTTCCTTATCGTCCTTGCCCAAATGTATCATGGCAGATATCATGCACTCATAAACATGAATATCTCCCCCTAAAGTTTTCATATTTGACTTCACTGCTTTTTGAGCATACAATAATACCTTATCAAAAACACCCAGACAATTATAGGCATCCATAAAGAATACATACAATTGCTCTCTCTCATTCTGAGTCTTGGCCTCTTTTTCCCGTTGCTGCAAAATAGGCAAATCCCGTTCTGCCTTTTTGCGCAAAATACCAGCACTATAACCTGTATGTATTATCTGCAAATCAAAGCATTTTTGCATAATATACTTACCAGGCTTAGTAACCAGCTGCTCATGTACTGGATTTTTATAATAAATATCCTTACTATTCCGGAAAATTCGCACCTGTATCATGGTATCAATAATTTTATTTCTATTGTCTGTATCAATATTAACCAGCTGACACATAATGGCACCAATTTTCTTGTTAGCATGATAACGAGTCATTTCCGTTCTAAATCGCTGTACACTTGATGCATCAAAATATTCATCAGCATCCAAAAATACAATCCAGTCCCCTGTAGCCCGCTGAATAGCATAATTTTTGGCGGCCGCAAAATCATTACACCAAGTAAAATGATAGGGAGTGATGCCAGCATTTTCTAATATATTTAGGGTATTATCTGTAGAGCCAGTATCTACCACTATGATTTCATCAGCTATCTGCCGCATATTATTCAGCCATCGACCAATATTTTTTTCCTCGTTCTTAACAATTACACAGGCTGATATTTTCATCTATTCACAGCCTCCTTACACCAAGCAATATATGATTCTAACTCCTTATTGCTATACCCCACATTAACTGCCCTCTCCAAAGCTGCCAAGGCATTAGTATAATCCTGTAAATAATACAGGCATATGCCGCAATCAAACCAAAAATCTTCTGTCACAGCCTCATCCTCAGCTTGAATTTGAGCAAAAATCTCCAATGCCTCTCCATAGTATTCTCTGGCTACAAGCTGATGACCTATTTTCTTTAACTTGCTTCCCGGCATTCCCTGAGCTAGTTGCAAATATTTTAATAACACTTCCTGACTACCATAAAGAATAATACCATCCAGCATAGTAATATATTCATCAGGCTCTAAGAAAATATCTTTTACTTGTCCATGATAAAGCTGTACCAGTGCCTGCTGAGCTTTTGGCAAAAGCCTTAATTTCTCCTGATACCAACAACCCGAAGAATAATTACAACCTAGTAAGGCCACAAATAAAAGCTGGATATTCTCTGCCATGAGTGGCAGTATCTTCTTTTCTAACTGAGCAAAGTTCTTTTGGTATAAAAGCTGATAGACTTCCTCTAAATTATTTTCTTTTTCCCTATTCATATGAGCGGAAAATTCCTTAGCCAAATAAATATAGCCATTTTGCTCCAGCAAAGCAATCAGTTGTTGTATATCCTGGGAATTTTCCCCATAAAGATGATGTAAGTCTTGAATAATATCCGTTATTTTCTCTTGATGATCATTCTCATAAACTGTCAACTTCATATCCAGCCACTGACACAAAGTTCCTAGATGCCATTTGTTCCGCTTCAATATAGTCTGACAGATTGCTTCTGCCTGCTGCTGGGAAAATATATCACTGATAGCCAATCCCAGATTATCCATGGACTCTATAGCTACCTGAGCAAAACGTTCCTTTTGAATAGTTGGCTGATAAGGCGATTCCATAGCTAAAATAGCATATTCTAGAGCTTCTTGATATTTTTCTAAACCTAATAGACTTTCACTAAGAAAGCCATAATACATCTCTGGTTTGTTGCTTTTTTTCATAACCTGTTGTAAAATTTCATAATTGCGCTGATACTTGAAAGGAATTACCTTAGTAGAATAACCTGTATGGCGAATGGCCAAATTTCTATCTGCCACCACATATTTTATGTCCTGCCAAGGCTCCCTCCCCTTGGTTAGCTGTTCATGTACAGCCCCCATGTATTTAATGCCTACATGATTTCTTATAATTCTAGGCACTACATCAGAATTTATAATTTCATTATTGTTATCTGCATCTATATTATCAATAGGACAGAATATTACATCCATATCAGCATACTGCTTGTCTAGCTGTCTCAAATATTCAATGATATTTTTCGGATGATAAAAACATTCATCTGCATCAGTAAATACCAACCAATCCCCTGTTGCCTCCTGCAAAGCTACATTTTTAGCCTGTGCAAAATCATGCTGCCATTCATAGCTAATTAGTTTCGCATCAAATTGTTTGGCTAAAAACTCATTAGTACCATCAGTAGAGCCTGTATCTACCACAATAATTTCCTGGGCAAAAACTCTTACATTATTCAGCCAAGCCTCCACATGGGATATTTCATTTTTCATAATGGCACAAGCAGAGATACTTGTACCTTTTACCTTATTCATTTCAAAAAAATCGGAAGCAGCTTCACTTGCTTCCGATTTATAAAATTTGTTTTTCTTCATAATTGCCAGCCTTTACTATATCTAAACCACCTATATGTAGTATCGAAAAGCACAGTATAAATATTAAACAACTCTCAACAAATATCCTCCGTAGTTGAAGTTTCTCTAAACAGAAAAAGAACCGCCCCGAGGGACGGTTCTCATATTGTTTAGCTGAATATCCCCATAAGGAATAGCAAATATTACTGGAGGAGAGACAGTACGTTGGAACTGCTCTGATTTGCCTGTGCCAGCATAGACTGGGCAGCCTGCATCAGAACGTTGTTCTTAGTGTACTCGGTCATTTCCTTAGCCATATCAGCATCGCGAATAGTTGACTCTGCAGCAGTTACATTCTCGCTGGCAGTAGTCAAATTGCTCTGAGTGTATTCCAGACGGGACTGAACAGCACCGATAGTGGTCTGCTGATCCAGAGCCTTCTGAATAGCTGCATCCAGAACATTGATAGCTGCATTAGCCTGCTCCTGATTGCCTACCTGAATAGTACTATTATCCTTACCCTGAAGGCCAAGAGCCTGAGCCTTCATATCAGTCAAACCAACCTTAATGGTCTGGTTGGCCTTGGTACCAACCTGCAAATTGATGGAATTGTCAACAGACGCATTCTGAGCACGAAGAGTCTCATCGAAAGCATCCAGAGCCGCATTAGCAGACTTGCGAACTGCACCAGTATTATCAGTAATAGAGATGGTAAAGCCAGAAATCTGATTTTCAATACCAGTACCTTTAGAGGTAATAGAAAGAGCACTCTCACCAGAAGCAGTATATACGCTGTTACCAGAACCATCCAAAGCAATAAAGGAAGTCTTTGCACCAACGAGGTTCAAATCAGCAGACAGTGCGTGGCTGCTTGCAGTCTTAAGAGTAGCGCTGCTACCCAAAATGTCAGCCAAGGTCTGAGTGCTGCCAACCAGAGTAGAAGCAGTATAGGTCTTACCATCTTTTACCCAAGATACAGTAATAGTATCGGTAGATTGAATGTTCAGCTTATCACCATTACGTGCCGCCAAAGAAATCAGCGTATCAGTCATTGCGGTACCTTCTGCCAAGCTCTGGTTAGTCAAAGCTGTAGAAGTACCAACGGTCTTGCTATTCTTAGAACCATCTACCAGATACTGGCCATTAAAGGTTACATTTGCATTGTCGTTGATCTGGTCGATAGACTGATCCAGCTCCTTCTGGATAGTCTGACGATCTGCATCAGTATTAGTATCGTTGGCTGCATTTACTGCCTTCTCTTTCAGAGTCTTCAGGATATCTACAGTGGAGCTTACAGCACCCTCAGCAACCTTCATCATAGATCCGCCGTTCTGAGCATTGCTATTAGCCTGATCCAAAGAACGAATCTGCACACGCATACGCTCAGAAATTGCATAACCGGAAGCATCGTCAGCAGCGCTGTTGATCTTCATACCGGAAGAAACCTTCTGCAGACTCTTGGAGAGTGCATTAGTGTTCTTGTTCAGAGTGTTCAGAGTGGACAGGGCGGACATGTTGTTTTTTACTACCATTGCCATAATAATTTTCCTCCTTGGTTGTCAACAAGGTTAGCAGCATCCTTGCCACTAACTGTATAAAATTGTTTTGCAAATATATGACGCATTTCTGGGTTGCTAGCCACCTGAAATACATCCATTGCCGTTGTCATATATGTTATCGTGAGAAACTATACAGTTCTTAAATATAAAATTAATTTTATTGAAAATTTTTACGTGCCATTTTAGTTATACTGAACAGCCTCCGTAAACAACCTCTTATTATAGCTAGGTGATATACTTGGTCGACCTAGGTTTGTTCTAGATCCTATAGCAGCTTTTATTTCCAAAAATCTCAATCCCTTTAGTTCTGCATATTCCTCTAAAATTTTATCCAAGGAGGTAAAATCCGCCACACAGTGAGCATATTTATACCCGCAGGCCGTGGCCATAGCCGTTAAATTTACAGCATTGGCTGCCGTTGGCTGACCGCCCACTGACTCATGAGCTTCGTTGTTAATAACTACATGAATCAAATTCTCTGGCTGTGCTTTTCCTATTACGGCCATAGCACCACCATGCATCAAGATAGCACCATCCCCATCAATACACCATATGTTTTTTTCTGGCAGCTGCAAAGCCATCCCCAACGCTATAGAAGAACTATGGCCCATAGATCCAACAGTCAAAAAATCCCTGCTATGGACATTAACATCGTCTACTAGTTTATTTTTCTCTCTTAGCTCGAATAACTCTCTGCTTGCCTTGCCAGTGGTAGAAATAATAGGATTATCTCCTGTTACTGCTAGAATATGCTCCAATATATCTTCTCTTTTCATTAGATAGCTATTAGCATACTTTTTCTTTTCATATATCAGGGCTCCCTTAGCAACCACCAGGGCTGCAGATTTTCCCTGCTGCAGTAGCTTTTGAATAATTTCCATCATCCGAGACAGTTCCTGCAAGGTTATATTATCTCGAATGACATAATATTTTATTTCTAATATCTCTAGCAATTTCAGGGTAATTTCTCCTTGAAATACATGCTGAGGCTCATCCTTTACTCCTGGCTCTCCTCGCCAGCCGATAATAAATAATTCTGGAATACCATATACCTTGGGATGTAATAAGGAAGCTATGGGATTAACTGCATTGCCTTCGCCACTATTTTGCATATATATAACAGGCACCTTGCCCGTAGCCAAATGATATCCTGCTCCCATGGCTACAGCATTTCCCTCATTAGCGGCAATAACATGATTTTCATTATCTTGGCAGTTATCTATAAGATAATCTACTAATGGCTTTAGCAGGGAATCAGGTACCCCAGTAAAAAACTCTCCTCCTATAATTTTGACAAAGTCCTGTACCTTCACTTGATATCCCCTGCTTTCTCATTAGCTAATTCATATTCCTTTACTGTATCTATTTCCATAATCTGCTCTGAACTAACCGAGTGAATTCTCATAGGCATTCTATACAAATTTTTATCTACAATTTCATCCCAAAATAAATCTTGATAATTCCCCAGATTATAAGCCTCCTGCAATGCATCCCTCAAAACAACAGCTTCATTGCGGCAAAGATACGCCACCCCCACCATATTAAAGCAATCTGTACCACCCTTGCCTACCCTGCAAATTCTGCCAGTGGCATCCTGTTCAAATACCCAATCTGCTGAATATCCCTTAACCATTTTACCAAAATAACAAGAGTTATCAAATGTGCCCATACATATATTTTCATCTGATATATACAAGTCAGCCTCACATATCCAACAATCACCCTTCGACAAAACATCTTCAGCTGCTTTAACTGAGGATATATTATTCACAGTCATATAATCTTCATTATATATACATTGCAAATTGGCATATTTTTCTGCCAAATAGTCAAACTTCTCTGCCAAATATCCAGTAACGACATAAATATTATCTACACCACGTCTATTCAAAGCATTGATAACAGTTTCTATCATGGGTATTCCCTTTACCGGCAGCAAAGGCTTAGGGATGGTATTGGTTAATGGTCGCAGCCTGGTGCCCAAACCAGAGGCCATAATAATCGCAATTTCCATTCAGATCTCCTACAATTCATCAATCAAGGTAATAATCTCCTTAATCGGCATCAGTCTATCATCCACCTCTTGTGCTCTATGATACTTTAAAATATCCTGTGCCGTTTTCTGCATAGCTGGGAATGCACTTCTGGTAAGCTGATTAGCATAAATAACTATATTAACGCCATGGGCCGCCAATTCGTCTTCCGTAATACTGTTAAAGCTTGATGGCACTACTACTATGGGAGTATTATCGTCTTCCTGACGAAAAGCATCACAAAATTCTATAATCTCCTGTGGATCCTTCCTGCGGCTATGAATCATAATACCATCAGCACCTGCAGATACATAAGCTCTTGCTCTAGCCAATGCATCTTCCATGCCCTTTTCCAATATAAGACTCTCAATCCTAGCAATAATCATAAAATCATCTGTTAGCTGTATTTTCTTACCAGCAGTTATTTTTTGACAAAAATGGTCAATACTATCCTGAGTCTGTTTCACTTCATTACCGAAAAGAGAATTCTTCTTTAACCCTACCTTATCCTCCAAAATAATAGCTGATACCCCCATTCGCTCCAAAGAACGAACTGTATAAACAAAGTGCTCTATCAGCCCGCCTGTATCTCCATCAAAAATAATAGGCTTGGTGGTAACCTCCATAACATCGTCAATAGTTCTAAATCTTGAGGTCATGTCTACCAATTCTATATCTGGCTTGCCTTTAGCCGTAGAATCACATAAGGAGCTAATCCACATAGCATCAAATTGGTCTATTTCTCCATCATGTTCAACAATGGTTTTCTCGGCAATCAAACCTGTTAGACCACTATGTACCTCAATAGCTTTGACTAAAGGTCGAAGCTGCAATAATTGACGCAAGCGCTTGCGACGATATTCAGGCATAGCAAGCCGTTCTTTCACCTGAGCATCTATATGCCTTATTTCCTCGCTATAGGTATAAGGCACATCTATAATCTTGCCACCATATTCCTTCAGCAGTGTAGATACATTATCTCGAATAGCTCGCATGGGTGGCTCTAACCAATTATCCCCATGAATAACATAATCCGGATGAAGTTTTTCTATAATTTCGTCATACATAACCTTGTTCTGAATAATTACTTCATCAACCCCAGGTATGCTTTTGACCATATTAATTCTCTCAGTAAAACTAACGCCTGGAAAGCGATTGAATCTTATCGATGCCTCATCACTAAGAACTCCTACCACCACCCGTCCATATTTTTTTGCTTCATGTATGATATTCATATGTCCTTCATGAATAACGTCCGTACAAAAACAGGTATATACTATTTTCATAATTGTTCTCCCATTGCATATCATAAAATAATCAGGCGTATCTTACAGGAATTTGGAGTTTGCTAGCCTCCAAAGCTGCTTTAAATATGACAAAAAACTTTTGTATATCCTCTACATCTATAGCCCCTAAGGAACACAATCTAAAAGTATTCGTAGTGGAAATTTTGCCAGGGTAAATAGTATAGCCACGCTCATAACAATAATCATGAATTATATCAAAATCCCAATTAGCATCATCTGGATATTGCACAGATACCACTAACCCGCTCTGCCATTTCCTAGGAATAATCTCTCGAAAACCCAAATCTTGTAACCCTTCATGTATAGCCTCACATACTCTAATATGCCGTTGCCACTTAGCTTGCTCACCTTCAGCAAAATACTCCTTTAGCGCCTGTACTCCAGCATAAATAGTCTGTACCGGCGGGGTAAAATGCATTTCCCCATGCTCCTCAAAATATTTATACTGCATATAAAGATTGCAATAATAGGAACGCTTGGGATAAGCTGCTGAAGCCTCCAACACCTCCCTATTACCAATAATAAAGGACAGTCCTGTCATGGCCATTAAACCTTTTTGAGCTGAAGCCATACAGAAATCTATATTATCCTTCTCTATATCTATAGGCAGCATAGCTAGAGTAGAAGTAGTATCTACCGTAAAAATGGCATTATATTTGTGCACCAAGGCTCCTATTTCTCTAATTGGATTCAACAATCCTGTTCCTGTCTCATTATGCGTTGTATGCACCAAGGCTATGTCCCTATTTTCTTTGAGAACCTTCTCTACAACAGCCAAATCTGGCAGCTCTGTTACAGAAAATTGTAAATTTACGTATGGCAAACCATAATATTCACATATCTCTACCGCCCGGCTGCTATAGGCTCCGTTATTAATAATCAAAATCTTTTTTCCCGCTGGAAGCAAGGAATTCAGACATATATCTATATTTATGGTGCCTGAGCCACAAAAAAGCACTGCGGTATATTTTTCTTCTGTCCCATGAACTATTTTCAATAAATCTCTACGAAATTTTTTCATAATAGCCACAAATTCTTTTTCTCTTGGACAAATATCCGGTATAACCTGCGCCATTTTGACACTGTCACTAGTAGTAGCAGGCCCTGGATTTAGTAAAATATTTCTTTTAATCACTAACTGCTTCCTCCTGTTTTGATTTTTCATTACCAAACCACTTTTCTTTTCTTCGACGCATTTCAGGCCAATTTCTACCCCATGTACAGAAAGATTTGATATGCTCTCTAGCAATATCCATAAAATACTTTAGTAGATTCATATCATAGCACTGCTTCCACTCATACTCTCGATCCAATATAAACATAGAAGCCCCAGTCATATCAACTGTGCCATCCACATCCACAACTTCCTTTGATTCCAACTGAAATTCGTATTTAGCTGTACGAATGCATAATTTATAGGTTTGCCCTGGATAAATAGAATTGCTGATGGTATACTCTCTCTCCCTACCTCCCAAAGCTGCTGGCAGATTGCCATCAGTATAACTAGGTGCCTCAAACCCATGAACTTTAGCCATAGCATGATATATATCCAACTCACTAGTCAGTTCCTCAACCAATCCCAGTTGCGGAATATCTGCCCCCCGTACCATATAAGCTGCACTAGTCTGATAGCGGCTCATTAAATATGGATGATTGTCATATACTGAAGCACCGTGATCTGAATACAACTGTACCACATATTCATCTTCATTATAGTGAGTTTCTAAATAATTAAATAATACCCCCAAACTTCGATCGGTATTTTGGATACCTATCATATTGGCATGAGCATATAAAGGAGAATATTTCAGATATACACTAGCAACCTTCTCCTGTGTTTGCCAGAGTCGATCTTCCAATGATAAGCAGGTCTGGCTAGCCAAAGGCATACTTATTGTATTAATAGGCCATGGGTGTACGTCCATTATATGCAAAAACAAAAATTGATCACATTCTCCAAAGGCTTCCAAATGCTGAATAGTACGCTCTACCCCCTCATAAGCTCTGGTAGCATATGAATTTATCACCAATCTATCATACCCTCTACAAGCACCTGTATACAGAGCATCTCCACTTCCCATTATGTTAACACAATAATATCCCAATTTCTGCATCTGCTCTGATATAACCGTATATTCTGGAGACAATGGCATATTGATATGCTCATTATAAATTTGTGAATGATGTGGATACATACCTGTCTCAATAGCATGTATAGCTGGATATGTATATTCTCCTACAGAAAAATGATTATTAAATATTACGCCTTTAGAGAAAAATTTCATAGTATTGGGAAGTAACGCGTAATTCTGCTCTTTCATTGCCTGCCAACTTAAAGCATCTACTAAAATATTTAGAACTATTTTTTTCCTTTTGGGGCTATGCTCCAAAAGGATAGGCTTACCGACTGTAAATCCTTTTTTACCTGTAATTTTTACTGGCTCTTCTATACGGTAATTACTATATTCCCATTTACCCAAAACAGCATCATAGTTCCTATCTCCTGAAACAATTTCAATTTCCTGACTAGCCTCACTGCCGGCTAAAGAAAGTATATATTTTTTCCCTTGAGGATCAAAATAAAAATCATTACTTGTTTGAGATTTGACAATGTCGAAAATCATATCCGCACCATATTCATAAACAAATTCTGATTTATCTTTCTCCCTTGACAACACCCCCGCTTTTCCATCTATAGTTTCTTGATTAACAAAAACACCAACCCAATATTTATAACCGTCTTTGTCCAATGACCAGGGAATATACTCTCCGCCTAAACTGGCTGCACTGCTAACTAGTTTATTCTCTGCTAATTTAAACCTATACAGTAAAAATGGTGCGTAATCACCAATATTATGAGACATGGTAAGATTATCCAAAACTTCTTCCGTACAGTATGAAAGCTCCATTTGCATATCATAGGCATTACGACAATATCCTTGAAATTTTATTTTTTCCATAGGCATATTTAATTTATCATAACATTCTATTAGAAGCTGCCAAATAACAAGATTGTATTTTCTTTTTTGCCAGGCTGCTTCAGCATATTTCAAAGCTTCCTTGACCTCTCCATAGTGTAATGCGAAATATCCCGCAAAAATATCCACATGCTCTGATTCTGGATATTTTTCCTTATATTCTGCTAACAATGCCAAATATTCATCATCAAAATCCTTTTGCTCCCACTTCTTCTGAAGCTTTCGAAATAAAGCTAAGCCTTCTGCTTCCTCAGCTGGCCAAAAAGCTACATCTATTTTTCTTTCTATCATACTCTACCACCATTAACAATTGTATTTGCGAATTTTTTATACAAAAATAAGCCTACGAGCTTTGCTCCTAGGCTAAAATCAGCATACCAATTTACAAACAACCCCACAACCAAAACAGGCATGGAACACACCACCCTACCATTGCCTTTATGACATTCTATCCTGTTGCTAGCAGGAATAATAAATTAACTGTACATTAATATATCGTATTCTATTTTGGTTTCATTAAGGTAAATTTATATAGAAAAAAGCCTCAAAAAATAGGCTTTTTAGTGCCCCCATAAAGGTCTAACATTATGGGGGGTACTACATTAATTTCCTTTTCTGTATGCTCTTTATTATTCCTTAATTTTCTGTTACCAAAATATTGCCATATAAGTTACACTCTAATAGTTCTTACGAAATTCATTAAATTCATTATAACTTCTAAAAATCGAATCACTCAATCGCGTTCCAGATGAAATTAATTTTGCAAGAACTTTCAACTGTTCTTTACATGCAATACTATCTGTCGAATGAGGATAATTAATAGTGTGATCAATTTCTCCCCATATTTCCTCAAATAACGTTCTGACTTGTATTTCACAGCAAATCGGTTGACTATTATTGTTATACGGTATTATTACGTAATGAACACTTGTATAAAACGTTTCTTTAATTTCGTGTCGAATCCCAAGATTATCATATGTCTTAGCAGCTTCAGGATCCCATGTATATGCTTTAGGTTCTTCCATTAATTTCCATTCTTTTCTCTCATTTATTTGCCTCATTATCTCATTATGTATTATCTCAAATTGATCCTGATATAAATATAAAATTCTTACGCCAATTAAATCTGTTACTTGATTACGAAAATTTGAAATGGTTATTTCTCTTCCACTATGTATTTTCCTTTGTAATTTATCTCTCAAATACTCTGCATCTTTAATACGTGATTTTACTGAATGAATCACTGAATTATCATTCACAACAAACACCGGCCACTCCAAAAAGAAATTTTGAACTTGTTGTTTAAATCCTTCAAGTTCATATTTAAGTAACTTATCATTTTTATAAAAATTCACTATATCATTAATATTTTTCTCATCCGAATTCATAAAGCCGCAATGCCTCCGTACGCTCAATAAATGCCTTTGCAAATTCAATATATTTATCCTTTATCTCTCTATAACGCCCAAAGCTTCCTCTATTTACATCTATCATTTGTTCTTTTAGATATTCTGATTCTGTTTGTTGTAACTTTGTAAATACATCTGGGACCTCCCAAATAGCACATTTTAATGCTTGTGCAACCGATGGATATGTATTATGTGTATGCATAATTGCTCCTCCTGCAATTGGCATATTAATATCATCAATTTTAACCTTATTATCTTCTTTTATATATTGATTAATTATTTGTGGTATTCTCTTTGCATAACTATAATGTGCATCAGCCAATTGATATTCATTATCTCCATCATATTTTTTAGCGTTATAAATTGTATATCCCAGAAATTGGACAAGCTTTTTCGGAAATTTTTCTCTTTTTTCTTCTGAAATCAATCTATATATTACATTTAGCTCTTTTCCCCATGATTCAAGGGAATTGCCTATATTCCTTATTCCATATAAGCTAAACATATCCGGTTGAGCTGGTATTATAAATCCATCAACTGTTGAAATTATTGTTTTATTTAATATTCCCAGGCTGGGCGATGTATCCACCAAAACAAAATCAATACCAAGTATATCTGCGTATCTTTCACATAACCTTCTAATATATGTTATAGTCCTAATGCTTAAATTATCACTTTGATATAAACCACTCCATCTTTCAGATATTCTATTTTCAAATTGATGTATAGAAAGCCGTCCAGGAATCATATATACATTATCTCCAATACTTTTTGCTGGTGGCAAACTTTCAATATCATTTACGCCATCTTCTGCTGGTTTTAAAAGAAAATGTATTGACCTTGTTTCACTCATTATTCTCGAAAATTTTTCTTTATTTTTTTTGTATCTTCAAAATCATCAATATATGCATCTTCCTCTTGCCAGATTTTTTCCAATTCTCTTTCCCGCATTGCACTTATGGTTAAATTACACTGAGGATCCAAATCCACAAAAAGTACTTTTTTCCCCATTAGCCCCAGAGCTTTACCTAAATGAAACGACAATGTGGATTTCCCAACTCCACCTTTATTATTAAACACTGAAATAATCTTCATATTCATTCCTCCGAATAAAACGTTAAATATAATTATAACTATTTCTATTTCTTATAAGTACGACCTATACTCTATTAATGTGCTATTCTATATACTATTCAGCAATTTGCCATCCTCAATCGAAAATTATGTGCTCAAATAAATTCTAACTTGCTTTCCAGCCTGTATCGCAGGCTATCTTCGCCACATCCACCTGCAATGAGAACAGTGCTTTCTTAGCCTCAGCATAGTATACCTTTGCCTCGCTGTTGATAACTTTTTGAATATCTTCTATAAATTCCTTCAATGGCTTGTGTTTCCCGCTGGCGATATTATAAATCTCGCCGTTTTTTCCTTTTTCTCCTAAGGCTATCAATGCTTCTGCACCATCTATAACATTGAGATAATCCCAGTTTTGCTGGCCGTCTGATTGCATATAGAAATCTTTCCCTGCCTGCAAGGAGGCAATTAAATCTGGCAGCATCCGCCCATTTGGCTCGTATTTGCCATAAAGGCTGAATATCCGTCCCCATATCCATTCAATGCCCAAATCCATAGCTCTTTGTCTAGTCAATATGCAGGCTGCCAGCTTGGCAGAGCCATAGGCATCTATAGGATGAGGACAGGTTTCTTCTGTAATCAAATCCTGATGAGGGCCATATTCTGCCTGAGAACCAGTACAAACAAATCGCTTACAGCCAATTTTCTTGGCTGCCTCTAGTGCCCCCAATGTATCTTCTACATTCTGATACTGAGCAGCGAAATCATATCTGCCACCCTGCCAAGCCAAATGAAAAAATATCTCACATGGCTCCTGAATTTGCTTGTGTAAATTTTTATATTCCGCTAAATCCGCATAAACCAGCTGTACATTGGCCAAGTTTTCCAGTCTTTTGTTATGGGCAGAATTTTCCCGCACCACGCAATAGACGAAATATCCTGCTGCTAATAATCTTTCTACCAAGTTGCAGCCTGTAAAACCAGCTGCCCCTGTTACAATACATTTTTTCATACCTTGTTCACTGCTTTCTTAATTATCTTGGCCATATACATCAGCTTTTCATCAGTCATACCAGGATATACCCCCACCCAGAAAGTATCATTCATGATTCTATCTGTGTTGGCTAAATCCCCAATCACCCGATAACCTTTACCAGCTTTCCGCATTTCATCAAAGCAAGGATGCTTGATAAGATTACCCGCAAAAAGCATTCTGGTCTGAATACCATGGTCTTCCAAATATCTAATAACCTTATCCCGCTGGATTCCCTCTCGACAGGTCACCATAAAGCCAAACCAGCTAGGGTTACTCTTAGGACATGGCTCTGGCAAAATCAGCTTGTCCTGTACCTCCTGCAGTTCTTTATGCAGGAGATTAAAATTATATCTGCGACGCTCCACAAAATCAGAAAATTTCTTTAGCTGGGCACAGCCTACTGCTGCCTGCATATCGGTAATATTTAGATTCAGACCAAAATGGGAATAAACATATTTGTGGTCATATCCCTTGGGCAGCTCTCCATATTGCCCATCAAAGCGATGACCACAGAAATTGTCCTGACCAGAAGCACATACACAATCCCGGCCCCAATCCCGGAAGGAGCGCATAATTTTGTTCAGTAGTGGATTATTGGTATATACGGCGCCACCCTGGCCCATAGTCATATGATGAGGTGGATAAAAGCTGGATGTACCCATATCGCCAATAGTGCCGGTAAAATGCTCTACACCATCCAGCTTATATGTGGAACCTAAAGCATCACAATTATCTTCAATAAGCCAAAGATTATGCTTCTGGCTAAAATCCTTGACGGCCTGCAAATCAAAAGGATTGCCAAGGGTATGAGCTATCATAACCGCCTTGGTTTTCTCAGATAATGCCTCCTCTAGCTGAGTAATATCTATATTGTATTGAGGAATAGTTACATCCACAAATACCGGCACCGCACCATAATTTATAATAGGAGAAACCGTTGTAGGAAAACCTGCCGCCACGGTAATAACCTCGTCACCTGGACAAATCCTACGCTCCTTCAGCAAGGGGGAAGTCAAGGTCATAAAGGCCAACAGGTTGCCAGAGGAGCCAGAATTTACCACCGCAGTGTATTTAACTCCTAGATATTTACTTAAACCAGCTTCAAATTCCTGCACATATCGACCAGAGGTCAGCCAAAACTCCAAGGCACTGTCTACCAGATTACACATTTCCTCATGGTCATAAACTCGGGAGGCATAGGTAATCCTATCTCCCTCATGGAAATCCTTTGGCTGATTATGATATTTATCGCAATATTCCTTTACTAGTGCCAGTATTTTATCATGTAATTCCTGCTGTCCCATAAATTAATCCTCCAAAAATTCTCTAATCTGCTTTTCCATCAACAAACCTATGTTGTCATTATTCTGCCATGCCTTGGCCCATGCCACGGTTTTGGCCACAGCTTCCTCTATATGCCACTTAGGCTGCCAGCACATAGCTGCTTTCAGCTTGGAGCAGTCCAGCTTCAAAAACCTTGCCTCATGGGGAGCTTCCACACTAACATCCTGCCATTTTATATTCCCCCAACACTGGCAAAAAAGCTCCGTCAGCTCCCCAGTAGTCAGGCAATCACATTCATCAGGCCCAACATTGTACCAACCAGCCAAATTATCATCTGCATACTGTTTTTCAGCAATCAACAAATAGGCATAAAGAGGCTCCAAAACGTGCTGATATGGCCGAATGGAGTAGGGATTACGCACTGCTATATTTTCCCCTACGTAGGCTGCTCGAATACAGTCAGGTATAATGCGATTTGGTGAAAAATCCCCTCCACCTATTACATTGCCTGCTCTGGCTGTAGATATGGCCACCCTGCCATCAGCAAAAAAACTCTTTTGATAGCTATGAGTTACCAGCTCAGAACAACTCTTGCTATTGGAATAGGGATCAAAGCCGTCCAAAGGCTCATTTTCTCTATAACCCCAAGGCCATTCCTTGTTTTCATACACCTTATCTGTAGTAATATTTACAAAGGATTTTACGCTATTACTTTGTCTTATGCACTCCAACACATTTACGGTTCCCATAACATTGGTGCTATATGTTTCTACAGGATTGCGATAACTTTCCAGCACAATAGGCTGAGCCGCCAGATGAAAAACAATTTCCGGCTGAGCTTCAGCAAAAGCCTCCTGCAAGGCAGTCAAATCCCGCACATCGCCAATAATAGAATTCATACCAGCTTCAGTGCCAGACTGCTGAAAAACCTTTTTCCCGTCTTCCGTAGGCGAGGGCAAAGCATATCCTATAACATTAGCCCCCAGCATTTCCAGCATCTTACAAAGCCAAATCCCCTTGAAACCTGTGTGACCTGTTACTAAAACATTTTTACTTCTATAAAAATCCAAATTCAAAACCATAAAAAATCTCCTTAAAAATATTGCCGTATGCCTTACAGCATACGGCACAAGATTCGGTTAATACATGTCTAGTGCAGACATCCATAAATAGCATTTACTTGTCCCAGACCTTCCACGATGCTTTACCATAGGTCCAGAGATTTTACATCTAAATTTTTCCCGCACGGCATCCATACACTGCTAAATTAGATACGTCATTAAGTATTCCTCCACATTATTAACTTGCTAAAATACTATCGATCTTTTCTTTCAAATCTTCATAATATGGTTCATACCCATAAAATTCTTCTATCAGTTCATAAATATCTTCATCAATGAGCCATTGAATTGTATCATCAGCTTTTTTTATGGTATTAAGCCAAGATAACACTTTATTTAGATTAATTAGCTTTTCCTCTTCATATGCCTCTCGACTAAGACCTTTATCAAGAAAATAATCCAAAATCGGATAATATTCTCTAACAAATATATCACAAAATGGATGTCTCTCATTTTCCTTAAATTTTCGTCCTGCAGTCGCTTCACCAGAACCAAGCAAAAAATTATCTCCACGCAATATCATAAATTGTGGGTCTTTTCTTATCATTTCTAATTGAACATAACATTGATTTAAATGAGTGTGTGAAAACCGATCCTTAACTTCTATTGCCATATATTTTTTTTGATTTAGTACGATACAAGATATACAGGTATATAAAGTTGTACATTTAACCAAAAATTCATCTATACCATTTCCTGGCAATATTGCCGATGAAGTATGCTCTGATGGCCATTCCAATTCTATCAGTGTAGAGTCTGGATGCAAACAAATTGCTTCCAACAAATTTAAAATAGTCTCCGCACTATAATAATCATCATCTCCACAAGCTACTACAAAATCTCCTTTGGCATTTTCATACAAATAGTCAAAATTCTTACCTCTTATATTTACAGGCTGCTTGTAATAACGAAAATTTTTATGCTGAAAATACTGTGCAACCACTTCTTCAGTTTCATCTGTAGAATCGTTATTACTAACAAAAATTTCTACCCAAGGCATATCACCTACATTTTTGTATAAATTACTTATGCATTTTCTAAAATATCTTGACCGATTAAAGGTAGGGATACCTATTGTTAAAATGCATTGATTTTTGTCAAACAAAATATTCTTAAATTTATACTTATCTTTTATAACTTTTAGTTCTGCTTCTGTAGGTTTCGACTCATATATAGTAGTAAAACACCAGGAATTACTATCTCTCGAAACAACAACTTTATACCCTTGAATAGCCGTGGCAACAGACAATATCTCACCTATATATCTATTACCAATTCCACGCCATATAGGTATATACCCCTTTATTGCTACCATTGTACTGCTAACAGCTTCTACCGATGCAAATTCTGCCTGCGCATTATTATATTTCTTTTCGAAAACTTCCCCCTGTGGATTCATTTCATACAATCCACCATATATACTATCCGCCTCATCAATAATGCCACTGTCTGGCAGCTGCTTTGCACCCTTTACACCAATCAGACGAGCCAAAGGATCTGTTTTGAAAATTTTCACTATGTCTCGCAATAAATTTTCATTTACAAAAAGGACAGTATCATCCATTATTATACTAATATCCGGATTTTCTTTTTCATACAAAGCCAAGTAAGCATCACTTGTTGTAAATACATCACCAACAGTATATGATGCAAATTTAAGACTATATAGCAACGGTCTTTTTAACGCATTGATAGCTTCTATACATTCTTTATATCTTTCATCTGATGTTTTGTTTATTATAAATAATATTTTTTTCACTTTATCTCTTATCCTCAAAATATATTGCTATCAATATCAATCCTTATCCCAAACCTTCCAAGGAGCTTTGCCATGAGTCCAGAGGTTTTCTAGCTGGATTTTTTCTCGCATGGTGTCCATGCACTGCCAGAAGCCACGATGACGATAGCTCATAAGCTGCCCTTCCTCGGCTAACTTTTCCAAAGGTGCCTGTTCAAAAATGCACTCATCCCCATCTAGATAATCAAATATCTCCGGCTCCAGTACCATATAACCAGCATTAATAGGAGCACTGTCCTCCTTGGATTTTTCCCGGAAAGACTGCACCGCATTGTCACCGCCTATATTCAACACGCCCTTAGATTGATCCAAAAGTACAGAGGTCAGAGTAGCCAGCTTGCCATGGGAACGATGAAATTTTATTATCTCCGAAATATCCACATCACACACCCCATCGCCATAGGTCATGCAGAAGGTTTCATTGCCAATATACTTCTGGATTCTCTTGATGCGGCCTCCTGTCATGGTATTTTCCCCAGTATCTACCACCGTCACTCGCCAAGGCTCGGAGTGCTGCTCATGCAAAATAACCTTGTTGCCATCAGTCATATCAAAGGTCACATCACTGGTATTCAAGAAATAATTGTTAAACCATTCCTTAATCATGTACTGCTTGTACCCAGCACAGATTACAAAATCATTGATACCATAAACAGAATACTCCTTCATAATATGCCAAAGGATAGGCATACCCCCAACCTCAATCATAGGCTTTGGCTTATATTGAGATTCCTCAGATATGCGGGTGCCGTAACCACCTGCTAAAATAACTGCTTTCATTGGCTCACCCCTCTCATAATTAATGAAAATCAATGTTAATACAGCTCCACCACTTCATTATCGCACATCCCAGCAATTTGTTCCTTTATACTCTCCTGCGCAAGCTGAGAGGATATAATTATTGGCAACTTCTCCATACTTAGCATTTCTTCTGGGGATATAACTTTCAAACCAAATATGTTTTTCCCGTGATAGTTCTTATTAGAATCTATGATAGCCTGAACTCTTATACCATCCAATAATCCAAGCTGATACAGCATAGCAGTATGAGTCCCAGCTCCCCATAGATAAACACGCTTCTCCTTATAGGAAGCCAATTTATTCTTGATACCTTCTGCTAAGGAACTTGATTTTTTCAGATACATATCCAAAGCAGCATCGCCATCATTGGCATATGTTGCTTTTCTATTTGCACCATCATACTCCCAAATACTAATACTATTTCCGTCACCATCTACTTCATACTTTATACATCTAAAACCGTACATACCCAACAAATTATTTAGTGACTGCAAAGAAAAATAATTTACGTGCTCCACAGAAAATTGTTGATACAAATCTATTATCTTCCCCCAATTTGTTATATCTGGTAATGCCAGAAAAAGATAGCTATCCTTTTCCATATACCCTTTAAGCTGGCTTACTGCCCCCCCTAAATCTAATATATGTTCTAATACTCCTTCTAATATCACTAGCTTATATTTCTTATCTCGAATTTCTGAAATATTATCTCCAAGTGCTCCTACATAACATTTAATATTCCAACGATCTATAATACCATCAACGTTTTTCTCGGAAGGTTCTATTCCTGTAAGCTTTTTATAACCATGATTTTGTAATTGATAAAGCAAATTTCCAGTACCACATCCTATTTCTAGTATTTCATCCTCTTCACTTATATAATCCTTCACAAATGATATAGTCTTTTCATTTTTATCTTTTGCTTCTGCCGATAAAAAATATGCATCTGTTTCATACTTAGATAAATTGTCATAATATTCATTTAGTGACATTACCTCTACAATATCACCAGCATACACCATACCACAATCGTCACATTTACTTACCACATAGGAACTAAATGGTACTATGGTGGACATATCCTTAAAATTTCTTTTTAATAAACTGTGTGAATGTGCTTCTCCACAAAGTGGGCATGTTTTCCTCATAATAGCCACCACCTATAACTTATCGACACGTTCTAATATCTCATCTAAATGCTCATCTAAATCATCCATTGGATGTCCTGCATACGATATACTTTCGCAATTTCTACATTTTACAATCATATTTCTATTTCCACTGCTATGTAATTGCATGTACTTTTTGTGTACTTCTCCATTCCATATTTGATTTAATGTTTTTTTATTTATATTGCCGATAGGCAAACCAGGCCATTGACAACCACATGCATTAACATCACCGTTTGAAGCTATATTCATTCTCATAAATAGCGAATCACAGCATATTCTTTCCATCCAATCATAGCCATACCTAGTTTTTTTACGATGTTTTTCTATCATACCATTATAATCAACATTAGTGAAGCCGTCCATGATTTGCTCTATATTTACCATATCCGCTACTGGCGAAAATATATCATAAAACAGTTTCTCCTGCCCCTCTTTCAAGGCCACATCTGCAATCTTTATATACACTGAGCAATTTTGTTTATTTTGATAAAAATATCGTATTTCCTCAAAAAATTTTTCAAAATCTATATCATATCCACAAATTTGTTTATATGCTTCTTTATTTACTCCCTGTACACTAATCAGTAATCTTGTTAGTCCAGCAGCAATCAAATCCTTGGATAATTCATGTGTCAGCAAACTTCCGTTGGTAGTAAGCTCTATTCTTTCAGATATTCCTCTTTCTTTTACATAGCTTACCATTTTTGGGACTTCTTTACATATCAATGGTTCTCCGATACCGCATATTAGAAAGTTCTTAATTCGCTTCATATCATTTTTTTCTAGCATCTCCTCTATCTGTGATATTATATTAACAAATTTATCCCAAGATAGAATCTGCGGAGTTATACCTATATTAGTGGATTGTGCACAATAATTACATCTAAAATTGCAAAAATCACTTGTCCCTATACCTATGGAAAAAGGAATTTTCATAGGTACAACTTTATATAATGGAACCCTATTTTCATCTCTACCTGATCCAATTTTTTCATTCATAGCTGCTCTCCTTAATAGTATCATAATATAAATTAAAAATACATTTATTCAAAGCTCTGTTCAATCCCCATCTCTCGCACATAATTTAACCATTCATATATAACATCTCTAATAATATTTGCCTGATCATTTACCAAATATTTTTTAGAATTTCAACTTATAGTTTTTCTTTACTTTTTGATTAACTACTCAAATTCATTATACAATTAACTTATTC